>Ga0154777_1089_pt1 | contig 38391 bp, 36 predicted proteins | sample Rifle2008BG16ft_FD_105785 | JGI IMG/M metagenome (GOLD analysis project Ga0154777, IMG submission 105785) | Chloroflexi bacterium RBG_16_47_49 | reverse complement strand
GTTGAACGTAACACTGCCAGGAGCGCGTTGGGAGTAGCAAAGTTAGTTTGCAGCAGCTCAAGGACTGAGCCATTCATCCACGGGACCAGTTCATTTATATCACCATGTGGCGGGATTGATCCCTGACCATTCCAGGTGGAGGTCCCATCAGCAGTCATCCAAAACACGGGTAAGCCTATTTGGCGAGCCGCAGTTATATCCGATTCAATATCATTCCCTACCATTAAAACTGGTATTTTCGGCCAACCGAGTTGTGCCAGGAACTCAGCAAAGAATGCTGGATTGGGCTTGGCAAAGTGGAATGTCTCATAGGATGGGATCAGTACAAAAGGTACCTGCTCAGCAGGCAATCCTGCCCAGCTTAGCCGTTGCATAATCGCTGTTCGTGGGAATAGTGGATTCGTGGCTATCGCAGTCTGGTCACCCCGTTTAATTATTTGTTCCACCACCCTGACAGCCTCTGGACGGAGCTGGGTTAACCCACGCAGAGCGGGAAAATCCTCTGCATAAAAAGAATCAATAATCCCTTGAACGTCCTGGCGGATCAAGCCAAGTGGAGGAAAAAAAGCCGTATCAAATATTTTTTCCAGAGTCTGATCCGGTCTGGGATTCTCAATCATTTGTCTGGTAGCAGATAATAAAGTTTTGACTAATACGCTTGGGTCAGCAACCTTTGCCATCCGTTTCGCCAAAGCCTGCAGATAGGCTGGGATGAAATTATTCATCTCATTTCCCAGCAGGGTGTCATCCAAATCAAACAGAATTAATGTCACCGGCACCTTCTTCAAATTCTGGCGGTAGCTTATGGCATTCCCCACAACCGATATGGGGGTCAAAACCTGATCTTTCTGTCTTCCTGCAAAATGTTCGTATCCTGACTTCTTGCTTGCCAAACGGAAGCCTGCGAACCAATCTGGGTATCAAAACCATGTGGGGGCATGTATTGGCAAGCTGGATACCTGGTACGGGGCAGGTATTACAAAACTCTCGCTTCCAGTTGAGTGGCGGTGAAGCGGAGCCTAATAAACGGCATTCTTCTTGAGAGCGGCCACGGTAATAATCACCATAAAAATAACTGCATTCTTTCCCCGCAGGAGTTCGCATATCGTCTCGCGATCGGGAGACCTATACCCGGGTTACATAGGAACCGTTGCGAGTATCAATGCGGATGCGATCACCAACATTAACAAACGCAGGTACCTGCACTTCCAATCCAGTGTCTGTTTTTACTTTTTTATTGACACCGGTTGCAGTGTCACCTCGCACCGCCACCTCTGCTTCGACTACATCCATATCCACCGTGACCGGCAGCTCAACATCAATCGGTTCACCCTGATAAAAGGTTAGTTTGATCTCCATGTTTTCGGTCAGGTAACCAGCACTTTCACCCAGTACGTTTTTGGATAAGGCTGGTTGATCATATGTATCCAAATCCATAAAATGGTATAACTCGCCATCATTATACAAGTATTGGACGGTGTGAAAGTCCAGACGAGCATCCTGCACTCGTTCACCACTTTGGAATGTTTTTTCTAAGGTAGTCCCACTGCGAAGGTCGACTGCTTTAATTCGGATGGTAGCGTTACCCCGTCCCGGTTTATTGTGATGATAATCTAAAACTTTGTAAAGTCTTTCATCGAATTCGAAGGTCACCCCTTTTCGGAGGTCATTAACGTCGATCATAAAATTGCCTCTTTCACTTAAAATTTTTAAACATAGGGATTATAGTTTAGGCTCACTTCTATGGCAAGGTCGGGTATCACCATTGTAGACGCCACACCGACCGATCATGGTGGTGATTATTCAATTTGTGGTAAACTTTAATTGATCGTTACCTGTCTAAGAGGCATCCTTGATCAAGCAATCCAAACGTTTGGTGTACATTGAAGATGAAGCGGAGATGATCGATCTGGTACGCTTGATCCTCGGGCGTCGCGGTTATACCATCATGGGTGCCAATGGAGGTCGCGTCGGACTCGAGCTCGTGCGCAAGGAATTACCCGACCTGGTATTATTGGATCTCATGATGCCCGATATGGACGGATGGGATGTATACCACCAGATCAAATCGGAAGAGTTAACCCGAGATATCCCGGTTATTGTAATTACCGCCAAAGCCCAAAATATTGACAAGGTTCTCGGTCTACGCATCGCCAAAGTGGAAGATTACATCTCCAAACCCTTCAGCCCTCAGGAATTGCTTGAAAGAGTAGACCAAGTCTTGTCAAGATAAAGAAAATCATCTCACCCAGAAAATCAACCTCACAGGTTCATCGTTATTGCACGTCTTTCTAATTTTCCATGTCTCCCGAGCTAGTCTGTAGTATGGGGGATGAATGCAAACCAGTGAAATATATTAGGATCGTAAATCAGACAAACCAGGCACCGGCACCCATTCTGGCTAAATATTGCCAATCTTTTTTTTGCCAGCTCCGTGGTTTAATGTTTACCAAGAGCTTGCCGGAAGATCGTGGATTATTATTAGTTCAAAACTCAGATAGTAAGGTAAATTCTTCCATCCATATGATGTTTATGAGGTTGGATTTGGCGGTTTTTTGGATCAATAGCGAATATACCGTAGTTGACCTGGTTTTAGCCCACCGTTGGAAGCTGGTATATTTTCCCAAAAGTGCCGCGAAGTATGTATTAGAAACGGGAATATCTCATATAAACGACTTCAATATCGGTGATAAAGTAAAATTTTTATGAATAAATCCTGGATAAAAGCTTTATTGATATTTATCATAATAATATTGTTGTCGCCCTCACTTGTTGTGAATGCACAGCAGACAGCTCCTTCTGGACCAATTTATATTGTTCAAGAAGGAGATTCGTTGTGGGACATCGCCTATCGCTTCCATGTATCGCAAGATGCATTGGCAAGAGTAAACGGACTCGTAAATGCCAACCAGATCAGTGTCGGTCAACGACTGGTCATTCCAGGGTTGGAAGGCATTCAAGGAATCCTGACCACCCTGACTATTCCATACGGAGAAACTTTAGAAAGCTTGAGTCTGCGCTATCAGATCTCTCAGCAATTGCTCAAGCGATTAAACCATATCACCAGCCCTAATGAACTATATGCTGGTTATTCAGTGATTATTCCACAAAATAGCACCTCTACATCTTTGGGGGAACGAATCACCCTGGGGTTGGGTCAATCAATGTTGGAGCTCGCAATCCTTAACCAAAGTGATCTCTGGAGTATGATGGTAGGGAATGGAATTAACCAAAGCTCGTCAGTAGTTCCAGGCGAGGTATTACGCACAATGAGTGGGGATGATACCGGACCCGGAGCACTACCCTCTGTGATTAGCTCAGTAAGCATTACTGGCCTGAGCCAGGGTGAGACGGCTGAGATTAAAATTGCTGGGGATGTAGGGCTGTCCATTAGTGGCTCACTGACTGATCATATATTATATTTTTTCCCTGGTGCAGATAATTCCTATGCTGCTTTACAAGGTATACACGCGATGGCGGAACCCGGTGTGTATCCCTTCATGTTGCAGGTTGAAACATCAGATAGCTCGACTTTTAGTTTTTCACAGATGGTACTGGTGCATGAAGGAGATTTTCCGTACGACAGATCACTTCCGGTTGACCCGGCGACCCTTGACCCTGAGACAAATCGTATAGAAAACGAGCTCTGGTTCGCATCATCCTCTGCAATAAGTCCTGATACGTTGTGGAACGGCAATTTCTTCATACCGGTAGATCCAGTTTTTGCGGGGTGCTATACATCAAGATTTGGGAACCGGCGCTCCTACAATGGTAGTGATTACAGTTATTTCCATAGCGGGTTGGACTTTTGCGGTCAGGTTGGGGATCCAATCTACGCGGCTGCTCCAGGAATAGTGGTATTCGCCGAATTGTTGACAGTTCGTGGAAATGCCACCATGATTGACCATGGGCGGGGCATCTTTACCGCTTACATGCACCAATCGGAGATCCTGGTCAATGTGGGAGATCATGTGGAACAAGGGCAGTTAATTGGGAGGGTAGGAAACACTGGGCGGGTGGAAGGACCCCATCTTCATTTTGAAGTCCTGGTGGGTGGGGTTCAAGTGGATCCGCTGGAGTGGTTAAATCGAGAAGTTCCCTAAAAGGTTTTACCGTTAATAATTTATTCTTCAGGTTCTTGATGAGTCTCTGTTCCCTTCAGCTCGATATCATCAAATTCCCCTCGATAATATGCATCCAAAACCTGCCGAGCATGCTCTAATTCGCTGGATGGTACCAATAATTCCACCGCTCCCAGTGTACCCACCGTGACGGCATACGCACGCGCAGCTCCCTGTGCATTCAACCACACCATGATCCCCTGCGCTTCCAGTAATCCCTTTATGATCTCAGCTTGTAACTGCCCCTGAACCTTGGCAACCAAGACCCATTCATCATCAGTCATAATTCTGCTCCATAATCATCACACATCCAATGCCTTCATCGGGTAATTTAATAATTCTGGCACCCTATCAATCTTTTTTTATTATAGTCCTATATGGATAAATCAATATTTATTTGAAATTCCGTTCAAATATATCTGGATTATTTAATCATCGAGTATAATACGCAAGCAATAGATATTGAGTAAACGGCGTCAATCGCGCAATAATTTGACGCGCCATGAACATGGTTCTTTTTGATTTATTGGGACTTTTTACTTGCAGTGTTTCTAATCTGAGGTGTTGATAAATTAAGGTTACGACAACAATGACGAGTACGGAAACATTATCACTCCGTGAAGACTACTGGGATACTTTTGAACTTACAGATGAGGATCGTGAATTCATTTACAATTTTCTCCTGGAGGTTGAAACTCCATTAACTTCACCAGAACTACTCTCCGCCTTGGTAAATGAACGCATTCGCCAGGAAAAATTGGCGTTGGAGAAACAGCGCACATTGGGTGGTGATATATACCTCCCTGCCAATACTTATAAAACGAAACAGGACCTTGTTTTTCCAGCCTTCGGTTGGCAGCATGCCTGGGTGACAGGTATCCGCCCTGGACTAAACCCCGCTATGGGGGATTTCGAGGTCATTCAAGTTAAGTTTGATAATAACGAAACCAAGGAATTTGCCTCAAATATCCCGGATCATTATCTCAATCAACCTCAACAGATATCCATCGAAGGATCTTCACTGGATGAAGATTCTGTTTTAGCAAATCATGGGGATAAACTACTTGAAACGATCAATTCTGATTTAACCAAAAATCAGGAATTTGTGCGCATTGCTGGAAAATGGTTCCCACGTGCGTTGCTTGTTGATATTAATGTGGGTCACTTGAATCTGGTTGAGGCAATCCTGGATATGGCTGGTGGTGGACCCTCACTAACCCAGCCCTTATTGGAGCAAGTCGGTTTGGCTGCCAACTCGAATTCCAAATTGGTCGAATTTTCTCTCGATCATGCATTACAGGAGGATCCTCGTTTTGATGAAATCGGTCCTGCGGGAGAAATTCAGTGGTTTTTAAATCGCCTTGAACCCGAAGGCGTCTTACAAATACCTACTTACCTGCGTTATCAGCCGTTGGAATATGATCCTTCGTTGCTTACCGCAGAGATGCTCGAGCTCGAACGAAAATTGGATGATGAGCTTTCATCGATAAAGGGAAAATATCCTGTTGTCAATGAAGTTCAATTATCCCTGACTTTCCCCCATTGGCGTGCGGGTACCCTTCCGCTTACTGCAAGGATCAATCACCTCTTCCCGACCGCCTATGAAGCACCCCGGATCCGTTTTCTTCTGGTTGATGGTGATACGGGTCAAAAATTTCCCGGGTGGGTTGTACGGGCAAATCACTATGTGTTCGGACTTAAGGAATGGTATAAATCACACAGCTTGATGCCTGGAAGCTTTGTACGAGTAAAGCGAGGCAAAAATCCTGGTGAGGTGATAGTCCAATGCGATTCTCAGCGTGGATCACGTGAGTGGGTCCGTACTGTTCTAGTTGGTTCTGATGGTGGGATTGTTTTTGCAATGCTTAAGCAAATCACCACCGCTGCATATGATGAGCGCATGGCGATTGCAATCCCCGATCCGGAAGGGCTCGATACAGCCTGGAAACAAATCCAAAAAGACCGCGTCCCATTTGAACGCATTGTAGTAAATACTGTCCGGGATCTGGCGAAACTAAATCCCCAAAGTCATGTCCATGCCAGCGAGTTATATACCGCTGTTAACATCATTCGTCGCTGTCCTCCTGGACCAATTCTTGCTCTTCTGGCATCCAGACCTTGGTTCATCCATGTTGGTGATCTTCATTATCGCTTCGATGATTCGGAGAGACCGTAAATGGTCCCATTGCCTGATGTGAAACGCACGAGTCGGGTCAGACCGACTACCCAAACACATTTCCACATCGATTTTAATTGGTGGCAGGAACAGGACCGTGACTGGCGTGTTTTCTTGCAGAGCTTGCTTTGTCTGGAACACCAACAAGCCTTTGCAGAATTGTCCGAAGATCATATGGTCGATTTTGTGGACCCAATGACTGCAGAGGTTCAGCGAGTGGATGGGTTGCAAAATGTGTTGATTACTCATTGTGCCAAGATAGCTGGTTTTATCTCTCCACATACGACCATGGTCGATGCAATCTTCCGCATCTTCCTGGCGAATGGTAATATACCCATGACACCAATGGAATTATCACAACAATCAGGGCGATCCCCAGATCTGATCTTACGGGTACTGACTGGGGAACGCATTTATCGCGGCTTACGTCCTGTTACGGAGGGGTAAATATGTCTGCCCCTGTAGCTCAAAGGATAGAGCAGCAGCCTTCTAAGCTGTTGGTTGTGGGTTCGAATCCCGCCAGGGGCGCCAGATAACAATCAAATTCACTACCGAAAGATGATCGGTAAGAGTATTGCATAGGTATCGAATGGATATATGGAGTCTATTATGACAATTGAAAGATTTGGTTTAATTAAATTTGCGGGATCCGATGTTACTGTTCTCGGTCCTGATATTACCGTGGGTCAAAAAGCACCTGAATTCACAGCTCAAGCCCAGGATTGGTCATTATTCAACGGATTAAAGAATACCGCAGGGAAAGTACGCATCATCGGTTCATTACCTTCCCTCAGTACCTCCGTCTGTGACCGTGAAACCCGGCGCTTTAACCAGGAAGCTACCAATTTGGATGAACGCATTGTCATCCTCACCATCAGTATGGATTTACCCTATACACTTAAAAACTGGTGTGCTGCTGCCGGTGTAGATCGGGTAATTACTTTATCAGACCATAAAGCTACTGATTTTGGCTTGAAATATGGTGTGCTAATTAAAGAACAACGCGTCTTTCGAAGGGCGATTTTTGTCATCAATCAAAACGATAGAGTAGTTTACTCTGCATATATGCCAGCCATTGGTGATGAGCCCAATTACCTTGAGGTATTGGATGCAGCCAGGCAGGCATTAAAGGATTGATTGAGCTTTAACTCTTACCAAAGGAGTGAATAATATGGAAGATATATCCGTATCATCAGATTCGATGCGCCGCGTTTGGCACGTATCGGAGGATTTCCAGAGCTCACTTTCCGAAACTTCTCGTTGGCGAATTCTTTCACGCCCTCATGCCTGGCGTCCACCTACCGATGTATATGAGACAGACGATGCCATCATTATTCGTGTAGAAGTTGCCGGTATGCGCCAAGCCGACTTTACCATCTCCCTGGTCGGGCGTTCCCTGACGATTCGTGGCATCCGACAGGACACCTCCGAAAGACGTGCTTACCATCAAATGGAAATACCTTTTGGTGAATTCAGTACTGGATTTGAATTACCGCACCCGATTATTTCTGATAAGGTTGACGCCGTCTATCGCGATGGTTTTTTGCGTATCACTCTGCCTGTTCCGCAACCAAAACACATAAAAGTGGAAGGTGAATAAACGATTTTATGTCTGCGACACGTTGGAATACATTGAACTTAATGCGCTGGTTGGAGGAGCATGGTTGGCCAGATGAAGATTTGGAGCTTAAAGAAATGATCCTGGATTCCGAGATTCCCGGGCAGGCAACCATTACTACGAATCTTTCGTCTAATTCGACACAATTAGTGAAAGAGACGCAGCCCCAACAAATAATACCCCCCATTTTACCAATCCTCCCTCTCCGCGGACTGGTCGTTTACCCAGAAACTGCTGTGCCACTGACCATTGGTCAACCGCGATCCATCCGTCTGGTGGATGATGTGGTGGCTGGAGAGGACCGACTGATCGGTTTGGTTGCTTCCCGCGATCCTGAGCTAGATGTCCCGGAACCTAAAGACCTTTTCGAAATTGGTACTGTTGCTATGATTCATCGCCTGTTCCGGGCTCCCGACGGAACCATTCGCTTGCTCGTTCAAGGAACAGCACGCTTCCGCTTGGGTGAATTTGTGCAGCATGAACCCTATCTCAAGGCAAATATCCACCTCATCCCTGAATCTGAAGAAGAAGGGGTTGAAGTTGAAGCCCTAGCGCGTAATGCCCGTGACCAGTTTGCCCATATTGGTGAGCTGATCACATCCATCCCACGTGAGTTGGTGGCGTCCGTGCAAGCCATCGAAGACCCCTTGCAGACAGTCTACACGATCGCTAATTTCCAGAGGATGGACCTGTCTGCTGCTCAATCTCTGCTTGAGCTGGATTCAGTCAAAGAAAAATTACACAAATTGGTCAATATCCTGACTCGTGAAATTGAAGTTTTGGAAATTGGTCAAAAGATCCAGAATGAAGCCCGCTCGGAAATCGAAAAAATGCAGCGGGATTATTTCCTGCGTGAACAGCTCAAAGCCATCCAACGTGAGCTGGGCGAAGGGGATGAACAAGCCGCGGAGGTCGACGAGCTGCGCAAAAAAATTGAGGCAGCCAAAATGCCAGAAGAGGCAGATAAGCAAGCCCGACACGAGCTCGATCGATTATCTCGCCTTCCCACCGCAGCCGCGGAATATGGTGTTATTCGAACTTATTTGGATTGGATGGTCACCCTCCCATGGTCAATCATTACGGAGGATAACCTGGACATTGCGCATGCGCGTGAGGTGCTCGACCAGGACCATTATGGATTGGACGATATCAAAGAACGCATCCTTGAATATCTGGCAGTTCGCAAGCTACGCCATGAACGCAAGGATGAACCCATGCCTGAAAATAAGGATGAGATTCGCCGCTTGCGCGAAGGTGTAATCCTTTGCTTCATCGGACCACCCGGAGTTGGAAAGACCTCATTGGGACGCTCGATCGCACATGCAATGGGGCGAAAATTCATCCGCATCTCCTTAGGCGGAATGCGTGATGAAGCTGAGATACGCGGCCATCGCCGTACATATATTGGTGCCTTGCCTGGGCGCATCCTGCAAGCAATTCGACGGATCGAGTCTCGTAATCCCGTCTTTATGTTGGATGAAATTGACAAACTGGTCATGGATTTCCACGGTGACCCCGCCTCTGCTCTCCTCGAAGTATTGGACCCTGAACAGAATTCCGAATTCCGCGATCATTACCTTGAAGTGGCATTCGACCTTTCTCAGGTCATGTTCATCACCACGGGTAATCTGCTCGAGCCAATCCCGGATCCCCTGCGTGATCGCATGGAAATCATCACTCTCTCAGGATACACCGAAAATGAGAAGAGTGCCATTGCCAAACAATATCTGATACCACGTCAGATCAAAGAAAATGGCTTGCGCAATGAGGAAATACAATTCACCGAGGATGCTTTACTGACGGTCATCCGCTCGTATACCCGCGAGGCAGGCGTGCGTAATCTCGAGCGTGAGATTGGATCAGTCTGCCGTAAAGTAGTGACGATTATCGCAGAAAACAAGACCAAATCGGTGGTTATCACACCTGAAAAGGTACACGAATATCTCGGACGACCTCACTTCTTCGGTAACGAAGAAATCGCCATTCGAACATCGATTCCAGGCGTCGCTACAGGGCTGGCTTATACCCCTGTGGGTGGAGACGTCCTCTTCATTGAAGCAACCCGTATGCCTGGTAGCAAAGGTTTCCAGATCACAGGTTCGCTTGGGAATGTGATGCAGGAATCTGCCCATGCCGCTCTGTCATTTGTTCGATCTCGGGCAGAACTGCTTAAGCTAGACCAAAGTTTTTTCGAGAAGTCAGATATTCACCTACATATTCCTGCTGGAGCTCAGCCTAAGGATGGACCATCAGCTGGTGTGACGATGGCAACTGCACTGGTTTCCCTCATCTCTGGGAGACCAGTTCGAGCAGACGTGGGAATGACGGGTGAGATTACTTTACGGGGACAGGTATTGCCTGTTGGAGGGATTAAGGAGAAAGTCCTGGCTGCCCATCGTGCAGGTCTGAAAACCGTAATTTTACCCAAACGCAATGCCAGTGACCTGGAAGATCTACCGGAAGAAGTTCGCAAATCCATGAAGTTTATATTTGTCGAAACAGTGGATGAGGTGTTGAAAGCAGCCCTCGAGCCAACATCCCGTCATAAAAAATTGGCAAAATCAACCAATGGAAAAGATAAAAAGGATGGACCTGGGGATTCAAATGTTTAAAGTGATGCTTATTGAAGATGATTTAACGATGGTGTCTTTACTGACCACCTTGCTTAATTTGGAGGGATTTATGGTTAAAACACCAGCCAATAACAATATGGATGGTTTACTCAATGCTGTTTTAACTGAACGTCCTCAAATCGCCTTGGTGGATGTCAATCTACGCATAGGTAATGGATTGGAATTGGTACGTGAGATCCGGCGGGAACCAGAGATAAAGGAAACCCGCATCCTTATGGCTTCAGGTTTAAATCTGAAAAAAGAATGTCTTCAGGCTGGGGCTGATGGTTTTATTCTCAAACCCTTTATGCCAGAAGAGTTGATTAAACTGATCCATAAAACCATTCGACAATAAAAATAATATCTACCTATTAGAAATAGAGTAAAGAAGAAATCATTGTGACTAAGGAAAAAATACGTTCTCAAATGCAATGGTACTCGATGGATTTGCACCTGCATACTCCAGCATCGAGTGATTTCCAGCAACCTGATGTGAAATATCTTGAGCTGTTACAACGTGCAGAAGCGCGTGGGCTCGATATCATCGCTTTCACCGACCATAATACCGTTGCTGGTTACCGAAAGTTGCAGGATGAGGTTCGTCAGCTCGAGCTGTTGGAGAGACTAAACCGCATCCTTCCCGAAGAGCAAAATCGCTTACGTGAATACAGGCGCCTTTTCGATAAAATATTGATCCTGCCTGGCTTTGAATTTACCGCTACATTCGGTTTTCACATCATGGGACTCTTTTCACCTGAAACCCCCGTCCGTGAGATTGAGCATCTCCTGATCGATTTAAATATTCCCACCGATCAGCTCGATCTAGGATCCGCTACTGTTGGAGCAACCTCAGATGTGCTTACCGCTTATCGAGTAATCGATGAAGCTGGGGGTCTTGTGATTGCTGCCCATTCCAATTCGAACAATGGCGTTTCCATGCGCGGTTTTCCCATTGGTGGGCAGACTAAGATCGCTTACACCCAAGACCCGCACTTGCATGCTTTGGAAGTGACCGATCTTGAACAGCGAGGATCCCGGACAACTGCAACTTTCTTCAATGGTACCAAACCAGAATACCCACGCCGCATGCACTGTATCCAAGGTTCCGATGCCCACAGATTGAGTACTGATCCAGTGCGCAAGAAAAATCCTGGTATTGGTGATCGGATTACTGAAGTTTTGCTACCAGAGGTGAGCTTTGAAGAGCTTAAGGAGCTTTTCTTAAGTAATGATTTTGCTCGCACTCGTCCACGCCACCACAAAGAGCAACCCGCCTTCGATTTTATCCAGGTGGCGCGCGAAGAAGGTGCCAATATCATTCAAGATTTTCATGAAAACATAACGGTTCGGGGTGGAAAATTATATGGCATCATTGCCGATGTGTGCGCCTTTGCTAACACGAACGGCGGCACGCTCTACATTGGATTGAACAGCGATCCGAAGAAACCGGTGGTAGGTGTATCCAATCCGGAACAGGCTATCGCCCAATTGGATAAAGAAATCAGCACTCGCATCACACCCCCCCTGCAATGTTCCATCGATATTCATGAAACGAATGGGAAAAAGATCCTGCGCGTACTCATTCCGCGCGGGGATGAACCTCCCTACGCTGTGGATGACAATAAAGTTTATGTGCGGGATGAAGCAGAGACGGGTCTGGCAGTCCGGGATGAGATCGTTAGCCTGGTTCGGCGCTCAAGCGGTTTCCACCCAACTTCTCAAATAAAACTGGAAACCGAAAAACAGATGGTAATCCCGGAAACGTCACCCATGACAGTGATCGCTGAGCGGGATGCCGAATCACCCCCGCGCACAGGTGTGGAAGTAGTCAGGGTCGAAGAGCGGGATGGCATCTCATATTACACCATGCGCGATCTGCGTAATGGCAATGAAGTAAAGAATGTCACCCGTGTTTCCGCACGCCGCCTATGGCATTATGCCATCACAGAATTCGATCAGCTCCCAAGCGACCTTTCGAAAGTGAAGATCCAATGGCATGGCAATGTGGGTCTTCTTGAGGTCCAGCGGCAAGGAAAAAATATTCGCTATAATCTCGTTCAACGCACATCCAAAGGTTATCACCTCTATTTTGGTGTCACCGAGGATGGGATTCACGGTCGCTGGAAAGCATTGGTTGGTGGCGATGAGGAGTAAGTCCTCACTTGAAACCCTGACGCTGCGTGAGTTCCAATTATCCACAGATTATTCCCACGTGATTGCTCTATGGAATAACGCCGGACCAGGTATCCATATTCGCCGGTCGGATGCGAAAGAGGAAATTACCAAGAAGCTCCAGCGTGATCCTGATTTATTCCTGGTTGCCGAAGTAGGAGACCAGATTGTCGGTACTGTGTTGGGTGGATTCGATGGTCGTCGTGGAATGGTCTACCACCTCGCCGTAGCTCACTCATTCCGGAAAAAAGGAGTTGGTGCCGCATTAATGTCCGAGCTCGAAAAGCGGATGAAACATAAAGGGTGTATCCGCACATATTTGTTGGTAACCCGAGATAATTTGGATTCTATCCGTTTTTACGAATCTCAGAATTGGGAGTCGATGGACTTGTTGATATTTGGGAAGGACCTGGAATAAAAATCCAGCCACAGGATGGTTTTATGTCTATACGCATAGGAATTATCACTGTATCTGATCGCTCCTACCGTGGAGAGCGCCCTGATGAATCAGGACCAGCCTTGGTTAATGTTGCCTCCCAGCAAGGCTGGCAACTCATCCGAAACATGGTCTTACCTGACGAATTGGAATTATTGGCTTCAAAGCTGATTGAGTGGGCAGATGGTGGTGAGATGGATCTCATCCTTACCACTGGAGGAACAGGTTTTAGTCCACGAGACGTCACACCAGAAGCAACATTGGCTGTCATTGAACGTCTCACTCCAGGGATTGCTGAGGCAATGCGCATGGACAGCCTGCGCATCACCCCGCATGCCATGCTTTCCCGTGCCATTGCCGGCATTCGTTCGCGTACATTGATTGTCAACCTGCCGGGTAGTCCGAAGGGGGCGGTGGAAAATCTAGCTGTGCTTATTCCAGTCTTGCATCATGCAGTGCAACTCCTCCACGAAGATCCTGCAGCTGAGGTTGGGCATAAGGCTTTTTGATTGGTGTATAATTTTTATCCAAGCGCTCTGTAAACAGGAATTTGGAGGTTTAAGTGGATTTTTGGCATGCTGAATCGGTCCCAGATAATCTGCCTGAGGATCAAAAATCAGGTTGGCGACGCACTATTCTGGATACCCTTGAAACAATCTTGCTATCTTTGGTCCTGTTTCTGGCGATCAACACAGTATCTGAGCGTATACGCGTCGAATCAATCAGTATGCAACAGACCCTTTTCCCGGACGATTACGTTATCGTTAATAAGCTCGCTTACCGGTTCAATAATAGTCCCGACCGTGGAGATGTGATAGTTTTTCGTTACCCTCCAAATCCTGAAGCCATCCCTTATATCAAGCGTGTCATTGGTCTTCCAGGTGACCAGATTCATATTGCGGATGGTAAAGTTTCTGTCAATGGTCAGCAGATGATCGAACCCTACCTGACAGTAAGGACTAACCGGGGAGGGGATTGGAGTGTGCCTGCAGGGCAGCTGTTCGTCATGGGGGATAACCGAAATAATTCGTCTGATTCCCGTACCTGGGGTTTCGTGCCCCTTGGGAACATTATTGGACGAGCTGAGCTGATATATCTACCACCCCAACATTGGGCATTTCTTCACGTAAATATTGCCATCGCCTCGCCTGAGCCTTGATTCTCCCCAATGAGCGGGGGCAAGCCTAAGCTGGTTACATTATTGCAACCAATGTAACAAATTTAAAGGATTGACGTTCAATAAGGTGAATGCATGCCAGGCAGGCAGGACCAAGACCGCGAGCTGATTAAGAAAGCAAAACGAGGCGATCCTCACGCATTCGGTGATCTATACGAAAGCCATGCACCGGCAATTTTTCGTTACCTTTATGCTCATCTGGATAGTCAGATGGATGCAGAAGATTTAACCGGTGAAGTCTTCCTCAAAGCCTGGCAATCCTTGCCAAATTATATCGAGCGCGGTGTGCCCTTCCTGGCATTCTTATTTCGGATCGCCCGAAACGCATTGGTGGATCATTACCGCCAAAATAATCGCCTGGAGCCCAAAACCCCGGATGATATGGATGGATACAAAGAGGAAGGGAGTTTGGAACCCGTCGAGCTGGTCGGTAACCAATTGGAGCATCAGCAGATCCTGCGAATATTAAACAAGCTGCGACCCGATTACAAATCTGTGCTGACATTACGCTTTATCAGTGAGCTTTCTCCAGAGGAAACCTCACAGGTGATGAAACGCTCAGTCGGTGCCATTCGGGTCTTGCAACATCGGGCATTGGCCGCATTGCGCGACGAAATGAACAAGTCAGGATAATAGGATGACCGAACGAATGTTAGACCGGATATTTAATGCAAATTTACCCGCCATTTCTAAAGGTGAGGTGGCGCTCGAAGCGATCCTGGCAAAATATCCACAATATGCTGGCGAGCTTCGCCCCAGGTTCGAGGCTGCCTTGTGGCTGCAACAGGCTAAACAGGCAGTTAATCCCAGGTCGGGTTATATTATCTCTTCGCGCAAATACCTGGAAGCTCAAATCGAATCCCTGCGTCCCATCGGTTTTTGGCAGCGGTTGTTCAGGCGTTACTCTCCTCAGCGCTGGGTTTTTAATATCACTGCACCCATCATCGTGTTCCTGCTCCTGGCATTGGTGATTAACAGTGCGGTATTGACTGCCCGGTTATCCATCCCGGGAGATCCTCTATATTCCACCAAGCTGGTGATTGAAGACGTCCAGCTGGCGCTGACTTTTAACCAGCTGGATAGAACGGATTTATTGATCCAACGTTCCCACGAACGTGCCTTGGAATTTATCGAGCTTGTGATTGGAGGGGATTATGAGTACCTTCCCACTGCGGCTGTACGAATGGAGACAGAGATTATTGCCTCCTTGCACTCTCTAACTGATATGTCATTTCAAAACCAAACAGTCGAACAATCCATGACTGCCAAGCTGAGAGAAACCCTTACCAACGAAATATTTATGCTCAAAGTATTAAATGCAAGCTCTCCGCCTTCTGCTTATCCAGGGATAGAGCTGGCAATGCAAATTGCACAGTCTGGGCTAATGGTTTTGCGTTAATACCGATAATATAAAGAAACATGGACTGAATCATGCAACACCTTTCATAATTGATAAGGAAATTTAATGAACTAATGAGTATTATTAGTGAAGTACAGTGTAACAATTAATAATCCGGTTCGTTTTATGAAGTAGAATCATATATTGATAAATATTTTGCATGATCAGGTTTAATAATGAATTTTTTTTGTCAAATATCATAATTCTCTGCTGAGCGTAGAAGATGATCAAACCCTTAAAAAAGCTGACCCACTTAAAAAAGGAATTCGCCCAGACAATGGTGGAGTTTGCCCTTGTTTTTCCCATCGTCTTATTGATTACTTATGGAATTATCGAGGTCGGACGCATGGTTTTTATCTATGCTGGAGTTACCAGTTCAGCAAGAGAAGGTGCCAGGTTTGGGGCTGCGGCAGGTGGCACCGTTGATAATAGCATCACGCCGAAATTCGCTCAATGTGCAAATATCCGCGATGCTGTACGTCAAACGGCTTTCTTAATCAATATTCCAGATGCGGATATTCAAATTTGGTATGATCGAGGTCCAGGTAGTTCAATCGTAGCTAACAATTGTCCGCCTCCTTATAGCTTTGGTCAGTATCCAATTAAAAATGGAGATCGCATAATCGTGCATGTAACCGCACACTATGCACCTGTCATTTCTTTACTGGGATTTAATGGTTTTGATATTACAAAGGAGAATGCTCGCACAATCCTTACCAAGATTAACATCAATCCATAGGCACCACAAATCTTGGCATATTAATCGACTTATCGTTATGAAGGTGTTAGTCATGAACTTTACAACCTTAATAGGAGATTTTCTAATCTACGCTCAATGTTAGATAAAGGCGGCACTATCAGGATCATTAGAAAATTAGCTCTTATTTTGAAAACTGGATTATATGGATGAACAACTTTCATTTCAACGATTATTCAAATAACTTATAAACTGAATAACCTGAATAGCATTATTAGGAGATTTATAATGAAGAGTAGATTACGATCGATGGAAACAGAAAATGGCCAAAGTCTGGTTGAGTTGGCAGTATCTATAACTCTACTGATGATACTTCTCGCCGGTACCATCGATCTCGGGCGCGCTTTCTTTACCTGGCTGGCTCTGCGTGATGCCGCTCAGGAGGGGGCTTCTTATGGTTCCATAATACCACCTAGTATCGGTCTAACCTGTAATCCCGCTTCACCAGCCCCGATATGTTTGCGAGTATGGGATAATCTTGGAGATGTCGTAAATGATCCGAATAACGATATCATCATAACAATCGGTATTATCGATCATCCCTGTCTGGGAAACACCGTTCAGGTGGATGTCGACTATCCCAATTTTCCCCTCACGATGCCTTTCTTGGGCACCATCCTTGGTTCTCAAACAATTCCCATCCATGCCACCATCAATGACACGATATTAACTCCAATATGTCCGTAGATAATAGTTGAGATTAGGAGGAGTAGATGAATACAAAAACATACCAATCAGAAAAGGGTCAGGCAATAATCTACCTCGTACTCGGTCTGGTCGTTTTCCTGGGTTTCGTTGCCCTGGCAATCGATGGTGGGATGGCATTAGCTGATCGTCGTCATTCACAGAATGCCGCTGATGCTGCCTCATTAGCCGGCGGGGGCGAAGCAGCTCTTTATCTGGAGCAAGCCCCAAACTTATGTTACGCAACCTGGCAATGCGGCGATTCAATTGCCATCCATGCTATAAATTTAGCCGAGGATTCATCGATTTCCCGTGCCGCAGAAAATAACTTCGATATTATTGATACAACTGTTGCAACTGACCATAATTGGGTGATGGCCTCCTGCGAAGCAGTTCCTTATACTGGGTATGTCGATAAATATATTGATGTTACTGTGGATATTTCATCTACAGTACAAAGCAACTTCGCTCAGGTATTATTCCCGAAAGACTTAAGTAATGTGGTTGATGCTGTTACCCGCGTACGTCCTTCCCAACCGGTAGCTCTCGGAAATGCCATTGTAGCTCTCAACCCTGCTGGTTGTTCGGGTCACACGAATGGCATAATCGTATCTGGTGATGGTGATACCTGGGTAGAGGGTGGTGGTATATTCTCCAACGGTTGTTTGCGCGGTAATGGTACATTTACAACCACAATCACGGGCGGGGCACTACCCGTTGGTCACGAGCTTATACCTGGAGATCTAGATAACTGGAATCCAGATCCGCAAGAAACGCCACTTTATCTAAACTCTTCTGATTTTGGTATTCCAGTACCCAATTGCAGCCATCCAGATGCACACAATGTAACTGCAAACCACTTGCCTGATGATTTGGAACCGGGGCTGTGGTGTATTAGCGGTAACGTGAAACTTACCGGCTCGCATGGTACACTTCATGGGGAAGGTGTTACCCTTGTTATACTCGATGGCGTCTTTGACGCAGCTGGTGGTGCAGATGTGACTCTCTCAGGGCTGGACGCGACATATCCAGCTTTGCCAGGAATTGTAATCTACCTGCCGGAATCAAATACCAATACCGTTACCCTGAACGGAAACTCATCCTCTTATTATGCAGGATTGGTTTATGCGCCGAAGTCCCTTATAAAAATGGATGGTACTGGGGACGTCATGTACATGCAATCACAGGTAATCGGTTGGAATGTTACTGTGGGTGGAACAGCAGATACTAAAGTTGTATATGATGCATGTTTAGGATATAATCGCCCTCCCTCGATTGAGCTTTCCAAATAGGGCTTGTCTCTAATCAAACAAACAAGCGGTGCCATCCACCGCTTGTTTTTATTTAACCCACACCAACAATGGGGCAAGCTAGATTGTAATTGCCATTAGGGAGAGGAATAACAGCGCTTTTTTAACTATCACTCCGGGCAAGCTACCCGGCGGCACCCGGAATATCCTCCTTACTGCTGCTTCTTCTCAGACCTGACAGGGTTCGAAGGCTTCCGCCGCGCCGGACCCACCCGGAGCGCAGCAAGCATACCTCATCAACAAACCCCTGTCAATGTTTTGGCTTACGTCTGGAGCTTATTACCACCCCACCGATGACGATCAATACCAGCACACTCGCGCCTAATACCAGCCCGGCATTATCCCCAACCGGCGGGAGTACGCGTGATTCGGGTGTCTCTGTGACAGGGATGGCAGGTGAGACCGTCGGACTGGGTGTTTGAGCTGCCAGCTGTTCACTGGCTAATTGACCCTCCTCGTAAATCGGTCCACGATTCGCTGCGCTCACCGTACGGGATGTCATCCCCAACCCGAACAATATCATGATTAGCAGTGAAATCACATCAAATGATCTTTTTTCCATTGGATAAATCCTGTCTGACTTAATCGAGGGTATAACCAAGTTTATCATATCGGACCAGTTATATTATAGTTGCTGCATAGAAACTATATACGCCAAACCATTCACCTGGTGATACCAACGGAAGATAGCAAAGCAGCGGGAATGCATCATTTGCCTTATCATGGGAGGGGTGTAAAATAAACTTCAATCGTCAATGGTTGTTATGACAATTTTTATTATGATAGACAGAACATGAAACAAATATCTATATTGGTATTATCTATTGTGTTATTGTTGTCGGCTCTTATTACTGGTTGTACTGGCTTAACACCAGAACCAACACCAACTTCTATTGACTACACACCAATATATACTGAAAGAGCAAAAACAATCTTTGAAGAATATCAACTCGATGGCGAAATTCGTTGGGTTAATAAATACTCTGATTCTTTTATTATGATTGTGACTTCTGAAGGGTTTGCAGATAAATCAAATGTTCAAAAAGTGGAGATACTAGGAAAACTATTGGATATTTATGTGGCTGATTCTGGCCTAACTGTGATTCCGAAGGTTACTTCTCAAGGACACGATTACAGCTCAAATTCTGATGGTGAATTGTTCAGGGATGGAATGCCTTATCCTCCTGGACCAATGTCAACTCCATTTGTTATGCCCAAAGGTGATTTTGTGATGAGTTGGGATACTTATGATAGCCAGTACAACACAATGGGAGGAATCCTCACAATAACTAGGCATGGTTCTAGATATACCGAGAAATTAGTTTATTCTGATGGTTCGAGCGATACTAAGGCTTTAACGATATTATCTGAAGGTGACGAAATCAAGTTAACAGAAGACCTCAACGACTATTCTGGAGATTATATGGTTATCGAAAGCAACGGATGGTTGAGTTATTACGATAACCTGGGCCTTATCTATAGCGTACCGCCCGAATAAGCATTGGTTCACCATTGTAAACTGCCTTTTAAATAAGCAATTCAACGGGAAGCAAGGGAAATCATCCACATGACGAGTAAACGCAAAACGCTCATAATTATATTTTTTGCTTTCCTAGTGGGGGTTTTCCTTTGAGATTTATCTCTTTCTTACATTTAGATTACACCCAGGCAGGGAAGGAAGATGCTGAATTGATAAGAATCAGCGAGGCAAATGGTGATGTTCTTCTGCTCATTGTTACCGATGAGGGCATTGGCGACTTAGAGCTACAGCTCGACGACATTGTTGTAAGCAGTGATACTCCAATCATTGAGTTCATTCCGTAGAAGAAGCTGTCCAAAAATTGAAAATTCTGTTCTTTCTATTGGTGTATTAGCTGTGGAGAAAGCTATCAACAGACCCATGTTGCTGATGGGCGATTGTGACGGAGATACTGCACGAGCGTCGGGTTTACCGAATGGAACGTTGAAATAAACAGCAAACGTCAAGCCAAAATGCTTGACATTCTAGAGATGTTTCTTTATTATAAATATACTCTCGTCTTATTGTGCTATGCATTTTAACGCACCCGATTAACATTAAAACCAAAAGCGAAGCCGTTTTTTGACCCCCATATAGGTCGGGTGGGAGTATTGAGTACTACCCATACCCCCACCAATACGTGGCGGAGAGGGAGGGATTTGAACCCTCGTTCCCTTGCGGGAAACACGCTCTCCAGGCGTGCGCGCTAGGCCAGACTACGCGACCTCTCCGTGAAAAAAACGCTGCGGTAGTCTCTCCACAGCGAAGGGCATTATACCATAAAGGCAATTTGTCCCTTATCCCTTGATGCGATTTACCTGACTTGTTCAGTTATAGATGATTAAGATTGCAGCTCATAGATGTAAAGTGACTTATCCCAGCTTTGCTGGAAACCTGCTTCTTTCAGGCTGGATAGTACCTCGGGCTGGTTGGGTGCCACCCACCCAGCCGATTTATACCCCATCACCCCCATCAGCCGGCGATAATCCACCAACAGCTCCAACAAGTCACCCGCCTGGCAGGCTGCCAATTGAATACCCGGTTCAAGCCCACCATCTTCCTCATCTTCCCAGATTGAAAGGAAACCCCGCCCCTCATTCCACCACCAGGCATGTTTGTCACCGATCGCCTCATGAATGTGTTTGAGTTGCGGGTCAGCGTATACCCAGCCTAAATTGATTAGACCCCACGACAAGGCATGTGTCGAATTGTTTACCACGAACTCCATCGCACCTGAGGCTTCCTCAATATTCAGGTGAGTAAAATTACTCGTTCCTCCTGGCAGACATGGAGCACGATAGGGGATAAATTCCGCTATGCGTTTGAACCCTGTCCGTTCGCACATCTGGTGTACTTTTACATTATAAGAGCCGGTCGTCAGGCGGATGATACCGCTACCCATGCGGCGCCATGTCTCAATCACATAATCATGGATGTGTGCCGCGATGCCCCTGCCCTGTACATCCGGATGGACACGCAGACCTTCCAAATACCATTCCCGATCTGTGAATTTGGTGAGCTTAAAGATGCCCACCACATGCCCACCCATTTCAGCCACACCCAGTAACCCATCCGAGTCTGCCAGCCAATCCTCCCAAACCATCGGGATGTAATCGCCTCCATCCCAGATATGAGAGCTTAACTCCATTACTTCTTCCGTATCTTTCCGAAGTGCTGGTCGGCAGACTACGAAGGCTATATCATTTGTATTAATCATATTTACTCATGCTTTATTTTATTGATCTGGGAATATTCCAGCGACTGCATCGGGTGCATAGCGCCTGACCATATCATCCGAAATTCCATTCTCACGACAGATCTCGGCATAAAGGTCCGCACTGGGGCGTTTGTGCCTTGCCTGGGTTTTAACGTCCAGCTCCCATAGACCGAATCGTTGCGTCCAGCCGCGCTCCCATTCAAAGTTATCCACCAGGGTCCAATGAAAATATCCTTTGATTGGCCAGTTGAAGTTGACTGCCCGCCACATCTGGTGAATATGCTCCACGATAAAACGCGGGCGTATACGGTCGGCTGCATCGTCAAAGCCGTTCTCCGTGACAATCATGGGGATATTGTACTTTAACCCCCATTTGAGCGCTTCAAACATACCCAATGGCTCATTAGCCAGGAAGCCTGTGCTGCTTAGTTCAGCTCCAGGTCGGAAGAAACGCCGGCTGAATAACTCGCTTCGTTTCAATAGGTTGAAGCTGACATAATCCCGGGTATAGTAGTCAATCCCGAGGAAGTCTTGTGTCCCTTTTGCTTCTGGAATCCGCTTGCGATGGGCAAGGAAACGCACCATGCCATCCCTTGCTGCCGATGGGAAAGTCTCATTTATTCCCATCAATAAACGGGTCACTAATCTGTCCAACGGAAACCAGGCTTTGGCAGGCTGTAAACTCCGGTAATAATTAGCCATACCAACCCGTGTCGGCGGCTGGATTTGGTGGATGGCATGATACGCAGCTGCATGGGCGCGAACCATATTGACCATGACATTAAAAGATTGTCTGATATCCTTTTCCCCGGGTGGAAATAACCCTAGCAAAAATCCCAGGGTGGCATACCCGTTTGGTTCATTAAACGTGCACCAGAGATTGACGTAGTCCTTTAAAGCTCCGACAACTTTTCGAACATACTTTTCAAAATATCCCGCCGCAGTCTCATTTTCCCAACCGCCTTGTTCCACGAACCATTGCGGGTCTGAGTAATGGTGTAAGGTGATTAAGGGGGTGATGTTTAGCTCCACCAATCCTCGGACTATCTCAATATATCTATTTAAAGCCTCTTCATCCCAGCGATCAGGCGCAGGCTGGATTCTGCTCCACTCAATAGACATACGGTGGGCATTCTGGTACCCCTCAGCAGCCAGGCGAAAATCCTCCCGCCAGCGACCATTCCACCAATCACAAGCCAGACCTGCTTTATCCCCATGAATGATCCGACCCGCTTCCTGCTCCCAGGCATACCAGTTGCTGGTTGTATTATTACCTTCCACCTGGTAAGCCGCAGTTGCCGTACCCCACAGAAAACCGCGCGGAAAATGGAACGTCGCTTGTGCCATGCATGCTCCTTGTTACAATTCCAACTTTCAATTTTAGTCGTTTGAGGCTTTCTTGGCAAACTGTAATTTTTTCTGCAGCACAGTTCCTTACTGCATAATTATGGTATGCTATAGTTATCTTGTCTGAGGAGGTGCTGATCTGACTGAAGCATTCATCATTTCCGCTGTCCGTACACCAGTTGGGCTGGGCAGGCATACCGGCGCATTGGCTTCCTTATCACCCGTAGACCTGACTGCACTGGTATTACAAGAAGTGGTAAAGCGGGCAGGGATCGAGCCCGGGCAAATAAAGGACGTAATCTGGGGATGTGTCACTCCGATCGGAGATCAGGGTGCCAACCTGGCTCGGTTGAGTGTGTTGAAAGCTGGGTTCCCAACGCACGTTCCTGCCGTCACCCTCAGCCGGATGTGCGGTTCAGGTCAGCAGGCGATTCATTTTGCCGCACAAGCTATCCTGGCTGGCGATATGGACCTTGTGATCGCAGGGGGAACTGAAATGATGTCCCACCAGATGCTGGGATCCGACTATCCGAAAGAATGGCCTGAAGGCATGCCATACAAATTGGTGCATCAAGGCACCAGCGCTGAGCTGATGGCCGAAAATTATTGCCTCTCCCGCCAGGAGCTGGATGATTATGCCTACGAATCTCACCTGCGTGCCATGCATGCAATTCAGAATGGCTATTTCGAGAGTCAGATTCTCCCCGTCTCCTTATCTGATGGCAGGGTGATTAAAGTGGATGAGGGGGTACGTATGCCACCCAATCGCGAGAAGATGGCTTCCCTCCAGCCTGTGTTTAAACCAGATGGAGTGGTCACGGCTGCAAATGCCAGCCAGATTAGTGATGGGTCTGCTGCACTGGTATTGGCGTCTGCCAAAGCAGTTGGTGCATATAACCTCACCCCCCTTGCTCGCATTGTCACCCGCCATGTAATTGGCTCTGACCCGGTATTAATGCTGGATGGTCCAATCCCTGCCACCCGCGAGGTACTAAAACGTTCCGGATTATCCCTGGATCAAATGGATATTATCGAAATTAATGAAGCCTTTGCGACAGTCGTCCTTGCCTGGGCAAAAGAAATAGTACCAGATCGTTCAAAGGTAAATCCAAATGGCGGTGCCATCGCCTTAGGGCATCCGTTGGGTGCCACGGGCGCCATCCTGATGACGAAATTGGTTCACGAGCTTCACCGGACACACGGTACCTATGGATTACAAACCATGTGTATCGGTCACGGTATGGCAACAGCCTCAATTATTGAACGAATACAACTGGGCGTATATCAGCAAAATAAAAATGACCCACATCATCTATCTATCGCTGGGCAGTAATCTTGGTGATCGTCTCGCCAATCTCCGCACTGCCATTTCATTACTCCCTCCAAAAATCCAGACCCAGGCTCACTCCTCTGTCTATGAGACTGAACCTTGGGGATACTCGGATCAGCCTGCTTTTCTAAACCTTGTGACAAAAGCCAATACTCCCCTCGATCCCTTTGATTTACTGACATTCTTAAAAGAGATTGAAGTTTCCATAGGCCGCCAGGAAACCTTTCGCTTTGGTCCCCGTCTGATAGACCTGGATATTTTATTCTATGATGATCTTGTATTGGATACTCCAAAACTGACCATCCCTCATCCACGTATCGCCCAACGTGCTTTCGTGCTCGTTCCGCTGGCAGAGATCGCCCCGGACCTGCTTCTTCCTGGTTTGGGTAAAACCATCCAACAGTTAAAATCTACCATGGATGCCAGTAGTCTAAAATTATTTCAATCCACCATTTCTTGAATCGGAGCATGTGCATGCCTCTCATCATAAAATCCGGTACCATCATTACTGCCTCGGATACATTTCAAGCTGATATTTTGATCGAAGGCGAACAAATCTATTCGATCGCAAAAAGTTTGGAGGTTGATGGAGCGGATATTATTGATGCAGCTGGAAAACTCGTGATGCCAGGCGGGGTGGATCCGCACACACACTTCGGCTTACCCATGTTCGGCACCATTTCTTCCGACGATCACTATACCGGTCACAAAGCTGCAGCTTTCGGCGGTACAACCACAGTGTTGGATTTTGTCCCTATGGATGAAGAATCCTTGGAAGCCAGTATCCATGTTTGGCATGAAAAAGCCGATCCAATTGCTGCAATCGATTTTGGTTTTCACATGAATATCACCCACTTTGATCGGCAAGTGGCAGAGGAAATTCCTCAATTATCCAAATTGGGGATTAGCTCGGTGAAAGTTTTTTCTGCTTATAACAATCGCTTACGTTTACAGGACGGTGAAATCTTCCGGGTTTTACGCCTGACTAAGCAGCATGACCTGCTCACCATGCTGCACGCAGAGGATGGTGATGTAATCGACATTCTCGTTGCAGATGCATTGGCAAATGGTCATACGACTCCGGAATGGCACGCCCGAACCCGGCCGGCCTGGGGGGCAGTGGAAGCTGTTCTCCGTGGAGCAGCGCTGGCTGCACAAGCAGAAGCCCCCCTATATATTGTCCACATGAATGTGGCTGGAGAAGTCGATCAGCTACGTTACGCCCGAGAGCATGGCTTGCATGTAATGGGAGAAACTTGTCCACAATACCTATTTTTTTCAATGGATAAACTTAAACGTGAAGATGGAGCAAAATGGGTTTGCTCTCCCCCTCTCAGAACACCCGAAGATAATAAACGTTTATGGCAAGGTGTAGCTGATGGCACTTTACAGACCATCGGAACAGACCACTGCCCTTTCTTCTATAACGGAACGATACCGATCATATATGAAGGGAATCCTATCGCGATTCCAGGGAAGGAACTTGGTAAGGATGATTTCACTAAAATCCCAAATGGTCTGCCTGGTGTGGGGGATCGCCTTCCCATCCTGTGGACGTACGGTGTCCGTTCCGGCAGGCTTTCACCAAATCAGTTTGTCGCCCTGACAAGCACCAATCCGGCAAAAATCTTTGGCTTGTACCCGCGTAAAGGTGCCCTCATGCCTGGTTCGGATGCTGATATCGTAATTTGGGACCCAGATCGACGCATTAGATATGGCGTTGCTCACTCTCACCATCGCACAGATTACAATCTGTATGAGAATTGGGAATTGGTGGGTTTTCCGGATAAGGTGTTCCTGCGCGGAGCTATGATTGTTGATGGGGACCATTGGCATGGCAAAGCCGGGATGGGTAGATATCTACATAGAAATCCTGGGACAATCTTATAAGCGACTAATCCGGGTCATATGCTCATCCTGCTGACCATATTTCTCCTTTTATTCATCCCTTTTGCCATGTTGATCCTTCACTTGGCGAGACCAAAATTCAGCATCCAGGGATTTTTAGTCGTCCTGGCAGTCCTGGCTGGATGGCCGATGGTATTGTTGGCAAAGTCAGCTGTTCCCCAGACGATTACACTCCTGCGCTGGCAGCCAGTTTCCTTCTTTCCGATTTCGCCGGCTTTACTGATCGATGATATTTCATGGTACTTCGCATTAGCAGTAATGTCACTCGCATTATCATCCATAGTGACATCCATTGCTCAATTAGGTCAGAGCCTCAAACCTGACCTCATTAAAAATGACCCCAAAGTTGAAGTCATCGATGTTCAGGCACATCCAGAGGTGGTTGCTTCATTTAGCAAGCCTGCGTTATCAATTGAATATACTTCCACCTCCAATTGGCAATCCTGGGCTGGAATATTAATCATGACTAGCTTGAGTTTGGTGGCAGTTACCGCTGGAAATTTGCTTACCTTGTTGTTGGCATGGGCTGCCTTGGATCTCCTGGAATTGGCTATATTACTTAGTCAGGTACTGCAAAGTAAATCGCGTGAACGGATTATCCTGGCATTTACCGCCCGTATGGCAGGGATTGGTATGGCACTACTGGCGGCGATTATTCCTTGGTCACAAGGCATTTCAATATCCTTTGAGGCTATCAACCAATCCACCAGCGTATATCTTTTAGTGGCAGCCGGTTTACGATTAGGTGTTCTTCCCCTTCACCTTCCATATATTCAACAACTTCCTCATCGGCGTGGTCTCGGGACAGTTTTGTGTTTGATCCCTGCAGCCTCAAGTTATATCCTTTTAGTCAGAATAGCCAATATCGGTGTTTTGGGAGCAGCCAGTCCATATCTGTTGGGCTTAACTGCCCTGGCAGGTCTCTATGCCGCTATTCATTGGATAATTGCCGTGGATGAGATTGATGGACGACCATATTGGTTGCTTGGAACTGCTTCATTGGCGATTGCATCAGCCATTTCGAATCAACCCACGGCTTGTATCGCCTGGAGTATAGCAAGCCTTCTATCTGGGGGATTAATTTTTTCCATGTCTATGCGTCACAAGAACCTAATACCGATTGCCTCCTTTGGGTTTATCGGTCTCAGCACCCTTCCTTTTAGCCCTACCTGGCTGGGAATGACTCTTTATCAATTTGTAGGAGCATCATCAGACGCGATAATTGCACCTCTTTTTTACTTGTTATCATTCGCCTTCTTACTTATCCATTCTCTTCTTCTAACTGGCTTTATCCGCCATATCATCCGAGGCGTTTTTTACTTAGGAGAGCAACCAGCAGAGCATACCGAAAAGTGGGTTTGGTTTTTATACCCCATTGGGTTGGTATTCATTCTCGTGACCCATTATCTCATTGGTTTTTTGTTGTATCCAGATTTAAATGAATTACCCTTGTCAGGGTGGATCATGGGTGTAGTTGCGTTGATTATTTCGGTAGCTCTTTGGTATTTGCTAAGACGGTACCTTTATGCATTACCTCATAGAGATCAATCCAATCAGGCTTCACCGTTAAGCATTTTCTTCTCACTGGAATGGTTCTATCGCCTGTTTTGGGGCTTGTTTCGTATTCTGGCAAGAATGAATGCCCTCCTATCAACAATTTTGGAGGGTGATGGAGGTATTCTTTGGGCACTGGTATTGTTTGCATTGATCTTTGTTTTCTTACAAAGGTAAATCTTGCTGATGGTCACTGAACCTCTGGTTCTTGGTGCTGTCTTATTGGTCGGCTTGACAGCCATATTTATCCTCATCAGCCGGGATTGGCGTTATTGTATCGCTGCCCTGGCTTTGCAATATATTGGTGTGTTCCTATTGGTAAATGCATCCTGGCCAATTGAAATGGCAGTCGCTAAAATGGTGGCAGGTTGGATGGCAGGCGCAATCCTGGGAATTGCCATGACCAGTGGCTCTGAAAGCTGGCGAGAGCCTGAACAATCCATGATATTCGGTCCGGTCTTCAAGATCATGGCAGCTGCGATTTTAATTCTGACGATCACCTCTGTGGTTCTTCATTCAGAGAGTTGGTTGTCGATGATCACCCTACCAATCCGTTGGGGCAGTTTCATTCTTATAAGTATCGGGTTATTACAACTCAGCCTCACCTCACACCCGCTGAGGGTGATTATTGGCTTGCTCACAACCTTATCTGGTTTTGAGATTATCTATGCAGTGATCGAAACGTCGATTTTGGTGACAGGATTACTGGCTGGTGTTAATCTTGGGCTTGCCTTGGTAGGTGCATATCTGTTGATTGCTCCCACAATGAAGCCTTTATGATGAGCTCAGCCATCATCTGGATCATCATCCCTTTCCTACTGGGCGTGATTTTGTATTTCATTCGGCGCTTCTATCGGCTCACGGTTGCAGTCGGAACCGGCGTTATGCTATTTTTGGCTGGAATTGCCTGGAAACTCCCTATTACTGAGCTCGTCCAGGTCGGTCCATTGACCTTTACAGTCAGTGATACTTTTTTGGTCCTGGGTCGCCGGTTCGTTTTGGACAACAATGACCGTCCCTTATTGGTGACAATATTCCTCCTCGCAGGTTTCTGGTTCGCAGTGGTATTTATTTCCCAAGTGGGGCGTATGTTTGTTCCCTTGGGGATGATATTGGTGGCTATATTAATCGCTGCCCTGGCTGTGGAACCGTTCTTATACGCTGCCTTATTACTGGAATTGGCAGCCCTGGTCTGTGTTCCCATCCTGGTCCAGCCAGGATACGCCCCTGGCAGGGGTATACTGCGCTTTTTAATTTTCCTGTCTTTGGGCATGCCATTCATACTTTTTTCAGGTTGGTTGCTTGCCGGTGTAGAAGCCAGTCCAGAAGAATTAACTTTGGTGGCGCGGGCTTCCCTGTCACTGGCGTTTGGATTTGTTTTACTTTTAGCAATCTTCCCATTTCATACCTGGATCCCTATGTTGGCTGAGGAGACCCACCCTTACGCAGTCGGTTTTGTCCTGGTCGTCCTCCCGTGGATGGTCACTCTCTTCGGGCTTGGATTTCTGGATCGATATACATGGTTGCGTAATTCTGAAGTTGTGCTTGAGCTCTTACAACTCTGTGGTGCCATGATGGTATTCGTCGGCGGAGTCTGGTCAGCATTCCAACGCCATTTAGGGCGGATGATGGGTTATGCATGCATGACAGGGATAGGAATATCCTTGCTATCAATCACGGTGGAATCAGGACTGTCTTTATTCTTCACTTTACTTTTACCCCACACTTTAGCCATCGGACTTTGGGCACTCGCCCTCTCGTCGATATACAACTTAAATACACAACCCGATCGCGAAACATTGCGATTCCGTTCAGTAAAGGGAATTGCTCGCCACATGCCGATCGCTTCCTTCAGTTTAATTTTAGGCTGTTTTTCGGTGGCTGGAATGCCCCTTTTGGCTGGCTTTCCAGTACATTTATCCTTGTGGAGAGGTTTGGCAATTAGCTCACCCATTGTTAGCCTATTTACTCTCTTAGGAAGTTTTGGCCTGTTTACCAGTGGTCTCCGCACAATGGCGGTGTTAACCATGGGGGAAAAAGAAGAAAAATGGAGTATTCAAGAAGGGCGAGGCAGTATAATCTTCCTTTCGATTGGTTTGATCCTTTTGTTTCTGGTGGGATTATTTCCACAATGGTTCCTTCCATCACTTACCAATGTCGCACAGGTGTTTTCACACCTGCTCACATGGCAAGTGCCATAAATCCACCTCATGCTATAATCGCGTCATCTGGTTAGCCTTACATGGTGGAGTGATTAATTCGTTTGTTGATAAAAATTAGGAGCCTTCATGGATATTGAACAGCTACAAAAGCGCATCCAATGGGTCGAAGAGGATCGCCGTAAAGAAAAAGATGCAATCGCTCTTCTTGAAAATAAAGTGACATCTTTAGAGGGTCACCTGGCTGCTTCATTGCAACAAGGTAAGGATTTAAGCAGTGAAATCACGCGCCTCTCTGCCATCATTATCCGCATGGATCAATTTGATCAAGCTCTGGTCAAAGCCCGCATGGAGAGCAAACAAACCCTGGATGACCTGGATAAGTCGTTTAAGTTACGCTTTGATGAATCTGAAAATTATCGTCGCTCTGAAACCAGGTCCTTTGAAAATAGTGTTTTAGATTTGCAGAAAACACTTGAAGTGATCCCAAAATTGGAAAAAAACCTCCAGGGACGCATTGATATTGAGATTGCCATCCGCCGTTCTGTGGATGAGCTACGGAACAAAATAGATTCAGTCCGTATAGAAGAGGAAGAGTATACTCGCACGGTTCGGTTACTCGAAGATGGGCGTCGTCAGGATGCCAAACGGATCGTTGATTTACAAGGGGAAGTTAACGCCCTGAGAAAGCGTATGGATGATCAGAGAGGCCAGACAGAATTAATCAACACGAACTATCACAAATTGGAGACACGCTTGAATGAGCTGGTTACCATTGAAGGTGAACGTCGGGACATGATTTCTGAATTCCTGGATAAGCAAGCTGTGAGTCAGGTGGAACGGGAACGTACCTGGAAGGAATGGCAGTCACGTTTCGATACCATCGAAAAACAAGCCGTGGATATCGAATCTCAGCTGATCAGTCTCGACACGACCCACCGTGAAGTCAAGCGCACTCAAACGACTTTGGAGGAATTAACCCAACGTGTTGAGCGTCGCATTAATGAAATCACCGAAATTCAACGCTTATCGGAAGACCGTTTCAGGCAGGAATGGGTTACCTTCAAAGGAGATGACCAAAAGCGTTGGACAAATTACACTCTAACCCAGGAAGAGCAGCGTAATGAGGCAACCCGCCAGTATGATAAACTCGCTGAACAATCCACTCATCTTGAAGATGGACTCCAGGAAGTTAATGATTTGCTTCAACAAGCCAACGAGCTGGTAGAAAAACGTCTGCAGTCTATCATGGCGATGGCTCATGAATGGGTCACCACCTACGAAAGAACTATGGGGCATACACGCTAAGGCTTATGCATGTTATTGGTACCGCAGGGCACGTCGATCATGGGAAATCCACCCTCGTTCAAATACTAACCGGCACCCACCCCGACCGCCTGAAAGAAGAGCGCGAGCGGGAAATGACGATAGATTTAGGTTTTGCATGGCTGACCCTCCCCACAGGGGAGGAAGTCGGTATTGTCGACGTACCGGGGCATCGGGATTTCATTGAAAATATGCTGGCTGGTATCGGTGGGATTGACGCTGCGTTATTTGTCATCGCTGCTGATGAAGGAATAATGCCCCAGACTAAGGAACACCTGGCAATATTGGATATCTTGCAGGTCCAGGGCGGCGTCATCGCTCTCACCAAAGTTGATCTTATGAGTGATCTTGAATGGCTCGACTTGGTTGAGGATGATATCCGTTCAGTGTTACTGAACACCGTTCTTGAAAAAGCGCCCATTATTCGGGTTTCATCACGCACTCACCAGGGCATACCGGAGCTCTTAAAATCCTTGGGGGATTGCCTGGCAGACCGGCCTCCCAGACCCGACCTGGGTCGCCCACGTCTCCCTGTGGATCGTGTTTTTACCATGCCTGGATTTGGCACCGTAATTACAGGTACCCTGAGCGATGGAAGCCTTCGCACCGGTGATGAAGTGGAAATTCTACCTTCTGGGTTACGCACTCGCATCCGCGGCTTGCAAACACATAAAAAAAAGGAGGATACTGCCATCCCAGGCAGCCGCACAGCCGTGAATATTTCTAACATCAATGTCGATCAGGTAAAGCGTGGGGACGTAATTGCCCATCCTGGCGGTTACCAATCCAGCCAGCGGATCGATGTGCGCTTTCACTTGCTTCCGGATGTCATCCATCCATTAAAGCATGACACCCGGGTTAAGCTTTTCCACGGAGCCGCGGAAATTTCCGCCCGGGTGCGTTTATTGGGTAGTGAAGAGCTCCATCCCGGTGAAGAAGGTTGGTTACAGCTCGAGCTTGATACTCCGTTGGTATCTGTGCGTGGGGATCGTTACATCCTCCGACGACCCTCACCCGGTGAAACTTTGGGTGGTGGGATTGTGGTTGACCCACACCCCAAAAAGCGCCATAAACGTTTCTCCGAAAAAGAATTGGCTGGTTTAGATACCCTCGCTCGTGGTACACCTTCTGAAATCCTAATTCAAGCGCTGCTTGCTTTGGGTATAGCCATGTTTCAGGATGTCATTACCCGATCAAATCTCGACCTGGATACTGCCAATACCACTGTGCAAGAATTGGTCGCCTCTGGGCAGGTGGTCGTGTTGGAGAATGGCGCTAACGATTCAATCTCTCCGTCCACTTTATTGACCTCGCAAGCCAGCTGGGACCAATTATCACGCAATGTACTGCAAGAAGTGGATGATTATCATAAAAAATACCCCTTGCGGCGTGGAATATCGCGTGAAGAGCTGAAATCCCGTTTGAAGTTGTCCACCCGCATATATAACGCAACATTGCGTAGAGTTGTCTCGGGCGGCGAATTGCAAGAGAACGGTACACTGGTTCAACGCCTCGGGCACCAAATTCGATTTAACCCCCAGCAACAACGAATGGTGGATGGATTATTGGCTCGCTTTATCGCTTCTCCGTTTTCTCCGCCAACTGTAAAAGAATGTCTGGCGGAGGTCGCTGAAGATATTTACAACGCCATGGTCGAGTTGAGCTTATTAATCCCCATTCCACCTGACGTAGTCTTTCGTAAGCATGACTATGACTTGATGATTTCCGAGATTATTGGCTTATTGAAATCCAGGAGAACCATTACCGCCGCCCAAGTACGTGATCACTTCAATACCAGCCGCCGGTATGTGCTTGCTTTATTGGAACACCTGGATACGCAGGGAATTACTGAGCGTGAGGGGGATATCCGCCGCTTAAAAAGACTTTGAGCACCAGTCAGACGTTCACCCGCCTGACCATTATTCTAGATATTCTTCAATATTTAATGATTTATACAATCGCTGGCGGATATCGCTTGGGATAACTTCGCTCCCGGCGGCCATATGATATAAACTCACTGTTTTTCGCAGTGTGTCAACAACGATACGGCAATCTTCACAATCTTCCATATGATGCTCAAGCATACTACATAATTCTTCGCTTAGCTCTCCATCCACATAATCAGAGAGCGACCCGAGCAGCTGCCGGCAACTTTTGTGTTCGTGTCTTTTCGTTGTCTCGTTCATTTCTTACCTCCTCCTTTGGAACGAAGAAGCATTTTCTCCCGGTTCTTTGTAGAGCGCTCCATCGAGTGATCATGCTGTGCTTCCCGAAGATTATTCACCCGTTCACCAAAGTAAGCGGATAGCCCTTCCCGTAATCGCAAACGGGCACGTGATAAACGAGTTTTGACTGCTGTGTCACTCAATCCCAAGACTTCTGCAGTCTCATGTGTCGAAAGGTCGTTAATATCTCGCAACAGAAAAACCACTCTCAAGCTTTCAGGTAGTCTTTGAACCGCTGCATCTAATCTAACTTTAGACTCCTCCGATAATAACTCGTTTTCCGGCAGACAACACCAATCAATAATCTGCACCGGTTCTTGCTCACCTTCCTCTCTCTCCACCGGCTCATCGATGGAAATGATTTCTGGGTGTTTTCGCCGCAAGACCATTAATGCTTCATTTGTGGCAATCCTGAATAACCATGTGGATATCTTCGATCGCCCATCAAACGACTTTAATCCTCGATAAGCTTTTAAAAAAGTCTCCTGTAAAACGTCTTCAGCATCCTGTTGTTGGGTCAACATTTTTATCGCCAGCCGATATATCTTGCTCGAATATGCATTCACCAGACGAGAAAATTCCTCTGGATCGCCTTTCTGTAAGGCTGGTAACGAAAACCCTTCGGCTTCTACTTTATTTTCATGATCATTCATTCTTTAGATGCACCTTGATCTGTATAGTCGCGTAATTGGCACCGATGGATGTAAACGTATGCTGTTCACCTGTTTAAACCCATAAAGTATAACCCATAAATTAATCCGTATTGATGAACAACAAATCATTATTAATGGGGATAATGCCGGGTTATATGATTATGCGATGATATTCCCTGCCTGCACATCCACGATCTTAATATTTACAGGTACAATTACCCATGATCATGGATAATCCTTCCTCATCGCTTGCCCCTTTCTTTTCACCCCGTGGGATTGCTTTAATCGGTGCATCTAGTGACCCCTACAAGCTTGGGTATGGTCTGGCACGTAATTTGGTGCAGTGTAACTTTCAAGGTGTCATTCATTTTGTTAATCCAAAGGGTGGAAGCTTGTTAGGTCGCCCGATGCATCCATCTGTAATAGACCTGCCAGACCCGGTTGACATGGCAATTGTATTGATCCCTGCTACTGGTGTGGTGGATGTGCTTAAAGATTGCGCTGCACGCGGTATTCATGCAGTCATTGTTGCCTCCGGAGGCTTTCGAGAAACAGGTCCCCAGGGTGCAGAGCTGGAAGCTAAACTGATGGAGATTGCCCGGCATTATGGGATCCGCATCTTGGGTCCCAACTGCATCGGTCTGCTTGACACGCACCTGCCTTTGGATGCAACCTTCTTGCCTCCTCCAGGTCCACCCCAGGGTGACGTTGCCTTTATTTCACATTCGGGTGCCATCTGTGCCGCGGTAATCGATTGGGCGCGTGGGCAAGGCTTTGGTCTTTCCCGGTTAGTCAGCTTGGGGAATCAGGCTGATGTAAATGAGACGGATGTTCTTGCTCCCGTAGCTGAGGATCATTTTACCCGGGTCCTTACTTTATATCTGGAAGGCGTGAGCGATGGATCCCGCTTCGTCCAGGAAGCACGCAAGATCACCAGTCGAAAACCAATTGTCGCGTTAAAAGTTGGTCGTTATCCGAGTGGGCAGCGGGCAGCTGCCTCTCACACAGGTGCCCTCGCCGGGCAGGAAAATGCATTCAATGCTGCATTCCGCAGGGCTGGTGTAATCAGAGCTGATACGAGTGAGGAGCTATTCGATTGGGCGCGTGCTTTAGCCTGGTGTCCGCTTCCCAAAGGTCGCTCCATTGCAATATTAACCAGCGCTGGGGGTCCTGGTGTCACTGCTGCAGACGCATTGGAGATGAACGGGATGTCATTGGCAGTCTTATCTCCAGAAACTCAGGCAAAATTGGGACAGTTACTACCCCCTGCTGCCAGCTTGACCAATCCGGTGGATATGCTTGCCTCAGCCTCCCCCGAGCAATTCGCAGCTTGTTTGCAAACCTTATTGGCAGATCCTGGCGTGAATGGTGTCCTTGTCGTCACACCACCACCACCCATGCATACCGCGGGTGCTGTGGCAAAGACCATGATTCCGATCATCCATAACTCCGACAAACCTGTCACGATTGCACTGATGGGTGAGCGGTTGATTCAAGAAGCCGTCGAGCATTTCCGTGCTGCTCGGGTGCCTGAATATCGATTCCCTGAGCGCGCTGCATCTGCTCTAGCCGTTCTGGCGCAACGCGCTGAGTATTTGGAAAAAGAACGAGATTCACAAACCGAAGAATTGGCGGTGGATAAAGAAACTGTCGCCCGGCTTTTAAAATCACGGGACCAAAGCTCTGGTTTTTTGAATGGCCAAGAAACATCTCTCATCCTTAAGGCTTATCATCTCCCCGATTTACCTTTACGTCTGGCTACCACGTCTGATGAAGCGGTGAAAATTTCCCAACAGGTTGGTTTCCCCGTTGTAATGAAAATTGCCTCACCTGCTATCTCCCACAAATCCGATGCCGGAGGAGTAATCCTCAATCTGGTCGATCCTGATGCTGTATCGATTGGATATTCACAAATCATCGCAAATATAAAAACTGCCTACCCTCATGCGCTGATCGAAGGCGTCTATATCCAGCGCATGATCCCCTCCGGGCAGGAAGTCATCCTGGGTGCCATTCAGGACGCACAATTTGGTCCCATGGTTATGTTTGGATCAGGGGGTGTGGAAGTTGAGGGTCTGAAAGATGTCGCATTTGCCCTTGCACCTCTCACAAATCAAGACGCGGAGTGGATGTTGGAGAATACCTGGGCTGGTCGGCGGTTACACGGTTTCCGGAACCTGCTTCCAGCCGATAGGCAGGCTGTTTTGGATGCCATGAAGCGATTGGGGCAGCTTGCCGCGGACTTTCCTCAGCTCGCTGAGGTCGAAATCAACCCGCTGCGGGTTTTCCCATCCTCGCAGGGCGCTGCTGCCCTCGATGTACGGATGAGGTTGGTTTGAGCACCCTATGAATGGTTGGTTTTGATCCCCTTCTGAAAAACTGCCTGAACCAGATCAACTAAAATATGCAACCCCTGTGCCACTGGCTTGATATCGATAAATTCACCGGTGGTATGCGAGCCCCCGCCAGTAGTCAACCCCATGCAAATGGCAGGTAAACCTCGGCTGAGTGGTTCATTGGCATCTGTTGAGCCAATATTCAGCTTGGTTCCAATTCCATTGGCTGAATGGCAATCCACAGCCAATTTGATCAATGGGTGTTTTTCCGAGATTCCTCCGGCTGGACGTTCTCCAATCACAACTGCTTCCACCTGGACGGCTTTCCCACCTTTCTGGTTTGCCTGATCCACCAGCTTATTCACCTGTTTAGTAATTTCATCCAATGCCTGGGTATTGACTGATCGCAAATCTAGCTGGAGGCTGGCTTCTGTAGCGATGGTGTTCACCGAAGTGCCACCTGAAATCACCCCTATATTGAATGTTGTTCTATGCTCACTTGGGAAATCCAGATGCTTGATTTTAACCACCAGTTCCGCCAGCTCATGGATGGCTGATGGGTTACCAAAATCCACCCAGGAGTGCCCACCTTTCGTGCGCACGCTGATGCGATACCGCCTTACCCCTAGACCACGGTGATAAATTTGCCCAAGTGACATGCCTTCCAGGACTATATAAGCCAACGCTTCATCCCCAAAGCGGTTTACCACCGCTTTCATGCCCTTCAAATTACCCAGTCCCTCTTCACCTACATTTGCGACCAGCCACAAGTCTCCTGGTAGAGAGGGCAACCCGTTTTGGTCGCCATTAGTTTCACTGAGAGTCCAGTACAACCCGAATAATCCAGCCAGTCCCAGTGAGTTATCCCCAATTCCAGGTCCGTTGATCTTCTCAATCGTGCGTGAAATGGTTAAATCGGTATTTGTAGGAAAGACAGTATCCAAATGGGCTGAGACCACCAGGGGTGCTTTCTCGCCCCGTCCTTTTATGAGCGCATAAACATTGCCTATCTCATCAGATGAGACTTCCTTCACCCCGCTTTCACTGAAATACCTCTGGATGAATTCAGCCCGGAGCTGTTCTTCAAATGTCGGAGCTGGAATCTGCTGGATCTCTCCCGCTAAGTTTAGGACCCGCTCAACAATCGCTGCATCCAAGATCATGTTTACGCCTTTCGCACACCTTCTTTCAGCGCTTCCAATCTGGCTTGTGCTAATCCCGGTAAAGCATCCAAAGGGTAGAATGGACCACTTCCTTCAATGGTTAAGGATGCTGAGATGCAGCCGTATAACACAGCCTGGAGGGGATCGTATGTTTTCCGGTACCCCGCCAAAAAACCTCCACAGAATGAATCTCCCACCCCAGTTGGATCAACGACCTTTGCCGGATACGCAGATATTTCCCAATGCGTTTTAGTCGCCCGGTCATAAAGGTATTGCCCTCGTTCGCCCCGCTTTACCACCACGATTTCACATCCATAATTGGTCATGGCTTCCATCATCTGCCACAAATCTGTGCTTCTGCCATGGAAAAGTGTTCGCATTTCCTCCTCATTGGGTAGGAAAGCAGTCAGACCGCTTACCAGGGCTGGAATATCATCCCAAAATGTCGGCGTCATCGTTCCCGCAGATGGATCGAGAGTCACTGTGGTAAAGCCATTCTGGCGAAGCACGGCTGGTAGTAACGTATGGGTCAGATAATCAATTGGGCAAAGATGAGCTGCGCTGGCATCCAGATAATCTGCGGGGATATCCGATTGGCGCAGCGACGTTTGGTTTAATTGTGACCGGCTGTCATAAGTATTCCTTGACCGCGTATAATTAAGTAACGCCTTGGGAAATGGCTGCTGCAAGCG
>Ga0154777_1086_pt1 | contig 39856 bp, 32 predicted proteins | sample Rifle2008BG16ft_FD_105785 | JGI IMG/M metagenome (GOLD analysis project Ga0154777, IMG submission 105785) | Chloroflexi bacterium RBG_16_47_49 | reverse complement strand
TCCTACCGACTTTAATTGACAAATTGCGTACGATTGCCAAAGAACAGCTTGAGGCAAAAGACCTTCGTCCGAAAATATTCGCCGAGCTAGAAATTTCCCTCTCCGATCTCAAACCCGATCTGCTTAAATATCTTGATTGGTTACAACCTACTGGAATGGGAAATCCAGCCCCCGTGTTCATGTCAACAGGTTTGAAAGTTACCCGCCAGAAGGCAATCGGTGCCGATGGATCGCATTTGAAATTAACCGTGACCGATGGCAATATAACCTATGATGCAGTTGCTTTTCGGCTTGGATATTGGATTGCTCAACTTCCCCCGGCAATTGACCTGATGTACACTTTCGAGCTCAATGAATTCAACGGTCAGGTATCCCTCCAGTTAAATGTAAAAGATATCAGACCTTCGATCTGATAATTGGCGTAAGCTTAGTCAACAAAACGATATTTAATTAGCGTCCACATGGCGATAAATGCGTCTTTCGTCTTGATCTTTTTCCCCTCTGAATAATCACGTGGATTAAACGATATGGGTACTTCATAGATCCGCACCTTGCGTTTAAGGATTTTGGCGGTAAATTCTGGCTCAAACTCAAATCCATGGGCGTGCAGGGTCATATCTTGGACGACCTCACGTCGAAAGAGTTTATAACAAGTCTCCATATCGGTGAGGATATTATTGTAAAGGATATTGGTAACCAGAGTTAATATTTTATTGGCTACCATATTCCAAAACAATATGGGTCTACGCCCAGCTCCAAGAAACCTCGACCCATACACGACATCTGCAATGCCTTCCTGTATGGGTCGTAACAAAACCGGATATTCACGTGGGTCGTATTCCAGGTCAGCATCCTGAATTAAAATCAAATCGCCACTCGCATTCTGGATACCTGTACGAACCGCCTTCCCTTTCCCTTGATTTGACGCGTGGTAAATGACCTTGACTGTTCCTGAATCATTGAGTTTCGCCAACACATCTCGACTGCCATCGGTCGAGCCATCATCAACAGCCAGGATTTCATCCACCAGGCCTGTAGCCTTCACACGTTGAACGATTTCATGGATCGTTTTTACTTCATTATACACAGGGATAATTACAGTTAATTTCATGGTTATCGCTCATCCTCATTTTAATTTTATCCTATAATTGTATACATGAATTCTATAAAAACCACTTGCCATGCTATAATCATTTGAATGATCTGTCTAATGCTGACAAGCACAGGAGGTTGAGCGATGGATGCATCTTCACGGGCAAAACCTATCATGGGGACTGGAAGCGGTATATTTACCCCTCCTATACTGCAAAAAATTGAAGATACGGGTTTGTCTTCTCTTTGGCTGCAGGATTTGGCTTTAAAAATCCTTTACTTCCAGGGCTATCTTACTGGATTCAAGGTCGCGGAAGAAATGGCATTGCCATTCACTGGTATTGTCGACCAGATCCTCGAAGCATTAAAAAAAGAAAAATTTGCGGAAGTTAAAACCTCACAAATGGGTCTGGGTGAAGGCGCATATTTATATGCAATCACCGGTGCAGGCGGCGAGCGGGCACGCGAAGCCCTGGAACGCAGTCAATATGCTGGACCAACCCCGGTACCAATCCAGGTGTATAACGAGTCAGTTCTCCGCCAGGCTCAGGGTCGACCTACCGTTACAAATCGCTCAATACATCAGGGGCTATCCCACTTGGTCCTCGATGAACCGACCTACCAACGCATCGGACCAGCAGTTAATTCTGGAACATCCATCTTCCTGTATGGTCCTCCCGGGAACGGAAAAACAAGCGTTGCCAGGGCAATTGGGAATATGATCCTGCATGAGAGCATGTATATCCCATATGCAATCTATATCGATGGGCAAATAATAAAAATGTATGACTCGGTCAATCACCAGCTATCAACCGAAGAGCCTCCTTCATCAGGCGGCACAACTACACGCACAAATGGGAGAAGGGATCTACGCTGGGTGCGGATCAGACGACCCTTCATTATTGTCGGTGGTGAATTGACTTTAGCCGGGCTTGACCTGGTATTTGACGATGTGCATAAATTCTACGAAGCCCCATTCCAGGTGAAGGCAAACGGCGGTATTCTCCTGATTGACGATTTCGGGAGACAGCTCGTCCGACCTCGTGATTTGCTTAACCGTTGGATCGTCCCGCTCGAAAATCGGATTGATTTCATGACCCTCCACACAGGACGCAAGATTGAAATCCCATTCGATGTCCTGGTCGTGTTTTCAACCAATTTACCCCCGCGTGACCTTGTGGATGAAGCTTTCTTGCGGCGGTTAAGACATAAAATAGAGCTGGGCGATCCGAACTTTGATGCATATCGTGAGATTTTTAAACGGGTTGCATCGGCAAAGGGCGTACAGTACAACGATGAGGGTCTGGGATATCTGTTACAGGAATGGTATATAAAACGAGCGCGGAAGTTACGCTCCTCCCATCCACGCGATATATGCGATCAGATCCTAGATATTGCACGCTACCTTTCGGTTGAGCCTATGATGACTCGTGACTTGCTCGATCGGGCTGCAAGCGCATATTTTGTTGAGATTTAAATTAATAGATTTCCTGGTTGAATGAACAATCCCACTTACATCGATCTCAACCGGCCAACAATTTTCGCCCATCGTGGCTCATGTAAATATGCCCCTGAAAACACATTGGCGGCTTTTAAGCTTGCCGTTCAACAAGGCGCCCATGGCATCGAGCTGGATGCAAAACTGACTGCGGATGGTTACGTCGTCGTTATTCATGATGATACTGTCGATCGAACTACGAATGGTACTGGACGGGTGAGATTATCGACTTTACATGATTTACAAGGATTGGACGCAGGTTCCAAATTCGATCCGACATTTCAATCAGAAAAAATCCCAACCTTGGCGGAGGTCTTTGAAACGATCGGGAAGCAAATTTTCATCAATGTGGAGTTAACGAACTACGCTTCTCCCATCGATGATCTGCCGGATAAAGTAATTTCTCTAGTCAAGCAGTTTGGTTTGGAAAAAAGTGTTATGTCTTCCTCTTTTAATTTTATTGGATTAATCCGAGCACGTCGCCTGCTTCCTGAGATTCCCCTGGGATTATTGACCTTCCAAGGGCTGGCTGATATAACACTTCGTTCAAGGTTGGTGCATTTTAACCCTCTGCTTGCCTTACACCCTGCGTACGAGGATGTCACTCCAAAATTGATCCAATTTGCTCACCGTGCCAATTGCCGAATTCATGCTTATACGGTTAACCAACCTGAAGTTATGCACCGCCTCTTCACATCTGGAATCGATGGCATTTTCACCGATGACCCACTCCTGGCACAAAAGGTTCTGACTGAAATTAACTGATCAACCGCATGATTCCCTTCGTTTGGCTTGAACAAGCATACGAGCGTATTGCTCCTTTTATCCATAAAACCCCATTGACGTATGACTCTCAAAACAACCTTTATTTGAAGTGGGAAAATCATCAGGTAACTGGTTCTTTCAAAGTACGCGGTGCATTAAATAAAGTGCTGTCTCTCCAAGATTGGGAGCTTGACCGTGGATTGGTAACCGCCTCTGCCGGGAATCACGGTCAGGGAGTGGCATTGGCCGGTAAAATGAGACACGCTCCTGTTATCGTTTTCGCTTCCGAGCATGCAACTCCCAACAAAATTCTAGCCATGCAGGAGCTTGGCGCAGATATACATTTGGTTAGCGGAGGCTACTCCGAAGCTGAACGCGCTGGAATTGACTATGCCAAGACGACTAATGCCACCTGGGTATCACCTTATAATGATGGAATGGTCATAGCTGGACAGGGTACCATCGGGTTGGAGGTGCTAAAAGATCTTCAAGACCCATCATCAATTGTCTGGCTTGTGCCAGCCGGAGGTGGAGGTCTGATTTCTGGCATTGGGAGTGCCTTGCAGGGGTTTCAATCCCGCTCAGGTTTAGTAGCAGTCCAATCTGAAGCATCCCCGTTCCTGCATGCAATCTTCCATCGTGGGACACAAGCAGGTATAGTTGAGTTACCCAGCCTTGCTGATGGATTGGCTGGCCTGGTCGAAGCGGGTTCAGTGACCATCCCGATGGTGATGAATTATGTGACTGACTTTATCCTGGTCAGCGAAGACGAAATTCGAATGGCAATTAAATACGCCTGGAATGTGTACCATGAACGTATTGAAGGCTCCGCTGCAGTTCCCCTGGCTGCTGCCCTGTCTGGTCGGCTAAGTGCCAGACCCGCTTTGGTTATCATGACTGGTGGTAATATTAATCCCGCAGAACATGAACAAATCCTGAATAACGAAAATATTGGCTCTTTCCCAGCATAATGAAATGATGGAAATTACTCCAGATGAAATCATGGTTGTGTGCATGGCGCATCAGGTGCGGGATGGTGAGCTGGTCGCACAAGGAATTGCCACTCCTCTGGTGGCGGCAGCTTACCTGCTTGCCCGCCAGACTCACGCACCCAATATATACTTCTCATCCGCAATCGGTCAGGGTATTTGCCGGTATCCTGCTCCCTTGAGCCTTTGTCAGATCGAACGCTTATGGCTCGACCGCTCATTAGTCAATATTGGTTTTGCCAGGGCAGTCAGCGAAGTTTTACCAACCTTACATCCTCTGGAATTCTTTCGACCTGCCCAGATTGATCCCAATGGAAATTTTAATAATATCGCCTTTGGCAAAGACTACCACCTGCCAAGATTAAGATTGCCCGGAACTGGGGGGATTCCCGATGTTACGACCTACCTGGATGATGTCTTGCTTTATGTACCCAGACACTCAAGAGTCACATTCGTTCCTCAGCTTGACTTTTGTGCCGGACTCGGGCATAATTCTTCGCGCAAGCGCGGAAATGGTGCACGTTACCTGATCACTGATCTGGGACAATTAGACTTCGTGTCCGGCCGGATGAGAATTACCACACATCATCCGGGTGTGACCATTGAAACAATACAAGCCCATACCGGTTTCCCCCTTGAGATATCCCCACAGGTCATGGAGACTGTTCTACCAACTGATTTAGAAATCAATCTTCTTCGCACCGAAATCGACCCAATGAATTTACGCCGGCTTGAGCTGCTTGGTGGGGCTGCACGGCGCGAGCAACTGCACAAGATTATTGCCGCTGAAAAGATTGCCACTCTGATGAAATGAGTAATACTATTTTCTAATCCTGTATGAAATCTTTTTTACGCAAACTCATCCTTTCAGCATTGATCATAATAACAATCCTCCCAATATCCATTGGGCAGGCTGCTCCTGCTGCTCAATCCACCTCCAGTAATGAAAAAGCGCAAACACTTTTGGATCAACTCACCCCAGAGGAACGCGTGGGACAGCTCTTTTTGCTAACATTCACTGGTCCTGAAGCGGGGGTTGGTTCAGCCACCGGTACCCAAATCTATGATCTGATTGTCAACTACCACATCGGTGGGGTGATATTAAAATCAATGAATGATAACTTCGTGGGCTCTGACCGGACCATGGTGATTATCCAGAGCCTGACAGACCAACTCCAACGTAATGAATATAGCGCTTCTCAAGGGCAGCAGGTCAATCCTGAGACCCTTGAGTCCTATACCCCGGCATACGTACCCTTATTTATTGGTATATCTCAGGAAGGTGACGGTTTTCCTTATGATCAAATCTTGAACGGATTGACTCCCTTGGCGAGCCAAATGGCTCTTGGAGCCACTTGGAGCACTGAGCTGAGTCGGGAAGTTGGAGGTGTCCTCGGAAAAGAACTCTCAATATTAGGATTCAACCTGCTTCTAGGCCCATCCTTGGATGTGCTGGAAATCCCGAATTCAGAAAGTGGAGGCGACCTTGGTGTCAGGACGTTCGGAGGAGATCCTTTTTGGGTGGGGGCATTAGGGCAAGCTTATATTTCAGGTGTACATGAGGGAAGTAATGGAAAGATGGTAGTCGCAGCAAAACACTTTCCAGGGTTCGGCGGCTCAGATCGATTACCGGAAGAAGAAGTGGCAACTGTCCGCTCATCCCTGGAACAATTAAAACAGATCGATTTGGCACCTTTTTTTGCGGTTACCGGTAACGCAACGGATGATCTGTCCATTACTGATGCACTGCTCGTATCACACATACGGTATCAAGGGTTTCAAGGAAACATCCGCGCGACAACCCGCCCGGTGAGTTTCGATCCCCAGGCATTCTCTCAATTAATGGCACTGCCAGCCTTTGATTCCTGGAGGCAAAATGGTGGGGTGATGATCAGTGATAATCTTGGAAGCCGCGCTGTGCGTCGCTTTTATGACCCCAGCGGTCAGACATTCAATGGACCCCTGGTTGCCCGAGATGCCTTCCTTGCAGGAAACGATTTGCTTCATTTGGATAACTTTCTATCCAGTGGTGATCCTGATGTCTATACATCCTATGTTCGAACACTAGCCTTTTTCGCTCAGAAATATCGCGAAGACCCGGCGTTTGCACAGCGCGTTGACCAATCGGTATTGCGCATATTGTCCCTTAAATATCGGATCTATAACGACACCTTCTTAGTCACTGCCACCCTTCCGAATCCTGAAAATTTGGATTCGCTTGGGCTGTCGGGTCGTGTGACTTTCACCATCGCCCAACAGGCAGCCACGCTCATCAGCCCCTCAACCGACGAGCTGAACATCGCCATCCCTTCACCACCTGCACGGGACGAAAACATTGTTTTTATTAGTGACACGGAAGTGTTTCAACAATGTAGTACCTGCCGGCAACAGTACACAGTTGAACTTGAGGCATTTAAAAATGCTGTCATCCGCCTTTATAGTGGTAGCGGACAAGTCATTCCGGGTAACCTGAGTTCTTACACTTTTCAAGATCTATCGGACATGCTCAATGCAGGGACCGGTATATTGCAAATCGAAAACAGTTTACGTCAGGCGGACTGGATTGTAGTTGCAATGGATACCGTGTCTAGTGACAAACCAAATTCACAGGCCTTGCGGCTATTCCTCGACTTACGCCCCGATCTCATTCAAGGAAAAAAATTGATTGTCTTTGCTCTCAGCGAACCATACGCGCTGGATGCAACAGATATATCAAAATTATCAGCTTATTACGCCTTGTATAGTCGCTCAAGCTCTTTCATCGAAATTGCTGCAAGGATTTTATTTCATGAAATCCAGCCATCCGGTCATCTGCCCGTCTCTGTTCCAGGTATTGGATATGAAGTTCTTGAGGCAACCTCTCCTGACCCGAACCAGGTGATCCCCATCTATATAGATGTCCCCACACCTGAGCAAACAGGTACCACCCAAACGCCTGAAGCCACCCCTGCATCAACTTCGTTTCGAATTGGAGACTCAATATCAATTGCGTCTGGCATCATTGTGGACCATAATGGAAACCAGGTCCCTGATGCCACCATTGTCCGGTTTATGCTTTATCACGATGGCGAAAGCGTCCCATCTCAAATTGTCGAAGCTCAAACCTCGCAGGGTATTGCCAAAAGTAATTTGATCATTGACCAATCTGGAGAGCTTAGCATACGTGCCGAGAGTGGTCAAGCAGTGGTATCAGATGTGTTGACGATTGAAATTCCTCCTGAATTGGTTACGTCGACCCCAGTACCACCGACACAAGTTCCAACTCCCACATTGACCTCGACATCGGTTCCAACAGTCACACCAACGCCTACACCTGTCGCCACGCCCTTACCTGTGGATGTGCCGAACCAGGGTGGTGTGGATTTTGGAGATTGGTTGGCTGCATTCCTCATAATCGCTATGGTCAGTTGTGGCAATTATTGGATAATTAATCTAAAACGGGGGCTGCGTTGGGGGGTTAGAGCCGCATTATTACCATTCATTGGTGGAATGTTTACTTATACCTATCTGGCCATCAATATGCCTGGCAGTGAATCCATGACCCAAAAATTGGGTACCTGGGGGATCTTGTTGATCGTAATTCTTGGAGCTGCGCTTGGTGTTGGGGCTGTCTTAATTTGGCAGATGGTGGAATATCGAAAAACAAAACCAGCTTGAAATTATCGAGCCAGGGTAATGATCAAGCTTAACACCAATAGTCCTGCGGCCACCCAAAGCAAAGTCCGTTCCTGAGTGGCGGATAAAATCATCCTCAAGGATGGTTTTGGTGTTTTCCCTGCAGGTCGAATGGGTGGGATCCAATTACCAATTAATGCTTGACGGAATAATTCGATATCCTGAGGGCGCTCATCCGGGTGCAAATTCATCGCCCACAAGATTGCTTTTTCTGTTCGAACACTGACCTCTGGATTGACCTGGCGGGGAGGGATTAAATTCTCCGGATGCAGAAATCGCTCCCGTGCTTCAATCGGAGGTTGGTTGGTGAGCAAATGATATAAAGTGGCTCCAAAAGCATAAATATCGCTGCGCCGATCAGTGTGACCTGAATCTCCCCCATACTGCTCCAAAGGTGTGTAAAGAGCTGTCCCACGTCCTTGCAGGATGGTTATTGTCATTTCCTCTGATGCCAGAAGCTTAACCAGACCAAAATCGACTAATTTTATTAATCCACTTGGAGTAACTTTAAGATTGCTGGGTTTTATATCTCGATGCAAGATTGGAGGTGTCTGGCTATGCAAATAGATCAATGCATCAGAGAGTTGGTTTGCCCATGAAAGCACCTCAGTCTCAGGTAGAAATACTCCCCGTTGACGCGCTTCCATCATCAAGGTGCGTAAATCATTCCCGGGGACATAATCCATCGCCAGGTAGTCACGTGGTCCAATTGAAAAGAAATCGGATACTTTCGGTAAATTGGGATGATCCAGGCGCGCCAAAACCGTCGCTTCACGGAGAAATTGATCACGGGCTTGATTGACAACCTCCACAGGCAACGTGCGGTCATGTTCGACCTCTTTAAGTGCACATTGCCGTCCTTCCAGGCGAAGGTCATCTGCGAGATAGATGCTGCCCATGCCCCCGTGGCCGATAATCCGGCGAATTTTATAGCGACTTCTCAGGACTTCTCCAGTTTTTAAGGGCGTCGGCATATTCTTTTAGTCCGTTGGCGTTACGGATAGGGATATTATACCTTTGGTTTAAGGAAGTAAGGGGGGGTTGCCGCCAGACCAGAGGTTGGATTAATAAACGATATAATTAGAGCTATGCTTTTATCCCACTCCTACCTCGATCACCATCAAATACCATATACCACAGATATTTTCCCACCATCTACACCTAAAGGTGCTGCAAGTGTGGCAGAGGTATTGGGGTTAAGTGAACACCAAACAGTTAAAACGCTCATTTTTGAAACAGATATCGAGGAACAGGTCCTGATTATGGTCGGAGGAGATAAAAACGTAATCTCTGGGCACCTGAAAAAAGTCTTGGGTTCCCGAAACATCCAACTTGCCAGCCCTGATAAAGTATTTAAAACCACAGGGTACCAAATTGGTTCCATCCCCCCATTTTCATGGCAACCTGATGGCTTCCGTTCTTTTCTTGATCTAGAATTGATGGATGAAGATATTCTGGCGGTTGGTGCAGGAGTCTGGGGTAACGAAATAATGATATCCCCTACAAATTTGATCCTGGCGAGCTCCGCCAAAGTGGTAAACTTAACCAACCGGGAGAAACCGATTTATCCACTCGGGTAATACTGTGGAATATTGATTAATCCCTGACTGACAGATGACTCCCAGCAAGGCGATTAGAGGCTAACGAACATGGCTCTAGACAGTGAAGACTTTCCTTCATTGGTTGCTCAGGCAGGACCATTAAATGGTCAGCGTTGGAGTTTGAAAAACGATATCGTTGTGGGGAGAGATGATACCTGCCAGGTTGTCATCCAGAATCGCCAGGTTTCTCGTTACCATGCACGGATTGTGAGCCTTCCCCAAGGAGTTCAATTGGAAGACCTGGGGAGTAAAAATGGGACCCATATCAATGGGCAAGAGGTGGTGGAGCCGATAATGCTCCAGGATGGGGATGTGATCCAAATCGCCTTTGCGCAACAATTCATATATTTGAGCTCAGATTCAACCATACCATTGGAAATCCCCGTTGGAGAAACTTACGAATCAGTTCCAGTTCCCAGAATGCTCCGTTTGGATAAACGCTCACGGCGAGTATGGATTGGCAACGATGAGTTACTACCCCCTCTATCTGTATCTCAATACCAGCTGCTGGAATTGTTATCGGATAATCCCGGTCGAGTAGTATCCCGGACCGAGTTGATCCAGGCTGTGTGGGGAAAAGAAGATGTAATTGGTATTTCCGAGCAAGCTTTGGATGCTTTGGTGCGACGCCTACGTGATCGGCTTGCTGCAATCAACCTTACGCATCAATTCCTGGTCACGGTGCGTGGTCATGGACTCAGGCTGGACAACCCACCCTTCAAATAGCTAGAAAACAATCGGGGCTGATTTTCAGCCCCGAATGATTTCATTGGAGATTCGCAGACATTGAGATCCGCAGTGCCGCGCTGAATACCTTGTTCAGGCGGGTTTTTAATTCAGCATCATCACCTGATTCTGTCCTGACCAGTAAATTTGAAAGAATATCCATAAACTCAGGTGTTATCTCTGCTTTATGCTGCTCAAGTTTATTGAGCAAATTCGATTCAGAGCTAGCGGCCTCTAAAAACTCTTGTATCAATGCAACTTCAGGTGGAGGCGCACTGGCTTTATCCACCACTTCTTCAACTTGCTTCAGTTTATTGATCTTTTCAAGATCACTGGTCTTACGAGCTGCTTCCATTTCTTCATTGAATACTTGAACAAAGAATTCGTCAACCAGTGAGATATTTTGGATCATCGTTTCTGCAATATCTTTGGCTTGCAGGATAGCTGTCAAATTCTTCTTTGCCTGCAATAATCTATCATCCATTTGCTTATCAACTAAGCGGGTCATTTCCAGCAATTGATCGCGCAATTTGATTAAACGTTCTCTACCATCCCCTCGGGCTCGGTCGATCCGTTCGCTTAGCATGCTAAAAAATTCATAATCCATTCCAGGTCTACCCAGGCTAGCTAATACACTTAACTGGGTTTCGTTCGGGGCTGTAATGACCATCTCCAATAGCTTTTCGCGTGTCAGCGAATTACCCGCTGATTGCAATGCCTTGATTGCAGCCTCAACATCTTTCGATTGTTCTTGAATCTGGTGCCCAAATGTCGTCTTCGGTAACAATTTCTTTTGAAGCTCACCCAACCGTTTAGCTGATTCCTGGTCACCGTTGACCGCAGAAGCCTCGATCAACCGATTCAATAAGTTATAAAAATCACTATCGATTGACGCATCCTCTTTGGAAACGATTTCATCAAAGTTTTCGTCTGACGCATTCATCAATCTCTGCAACAAATTCATCCGGTCTTGTTGTGCCTGGATCATTTCTTTTGTTATTCCATCAGCTGCCAGGACACGCTCCATCAAGGTTTGGATGGTTAACATGGATTGTGGTGTAAGCAGATACGCTTTTCTTTTTTCCGGTGGAAGGCTATTAGTCACCCGGGTAATCAATGGACCGATGACACGTTCCTGTTCATTGATTGGCAATCCAAGCTCAGGAGGAAAATAGGTAAGCAGCAGGGCTTTAATCGGGTCATGATAGACCAGAGGGGTTGCGATCATACCTTTAAAGCCACAATTTGGGCATGAGGCAAGATTGAATGAACCTGAGAGGATTTTTTGCTTGACTGTCGGGTCTTGACCAACATCAAATAGCTGATCGATATCTGCCATTATTGGCTGCCGGCAGTTTGGACAATTAATACGCGTTTTTGGCATGCAACTCTCCTAACCGATATGCCTCAAGGTTTCTATATGGGCATTTTATCGGTCTCTCGTAAAAGTGATAAATGCTGCTCAATTTCGTGGAATCGAAAAACAGATCCGCGCTCCGTTACCCGGCAGCGGATCCACCCAAATTCGACCACCATGGGCTTCAATGACAGCCCGTGCCAAGTATAAACCTAATCCGGCACCTTTCGTGGTTCGTTTGGCATTGGACGACCGGTAAAAGCGATCGAAGATGTGGGGAATATCTTCTGGAGCAACCCCAGGACCCTCATCACTGATGCAGATGATCACCTGAGTCGGGCGAACCTGCCCGGTGAGGTGGATCTCACCGCCCTGGGGTGAATATTTTATTCCATTAGACACCAGGTTTGAGAGCACCTGTTCCAGGCGCGTCTCATCTCCCATCACGATTGGAAAATTATCTGGAAAATCAACCCTGATGGCATGGATCGAGGATTGAGTCTGGAAGCGCTTGGCTATTCTTTCTGCAATAACATTCAAAGCTACATCCGATGGGTTAATAGAGAGTCCACCTGCTTGTAATCGGGAAGCTTCTAGCAGGTTCTCAATCAGTCCGGTCAGGCGATCTGCTTCTTCCTCGATGACTGCCAGGCTATCCTTCACAATTTCCCGGTCCCAGTTTGCATCTTCACGCCGCAGGGTACCTACATATCCCTTGATGAGCGCGACAGGTGTCTTCAGCTCATGGCTGATGACGGAAATAAATGTGCTTTTAAGCTCCTCGGATTCACGGAATCGGGTGATGTCTCGCACCGTGGCGATGATATTGAGTAAATTTCCTTCATGGGAGACCAAAGGTGCGTACGTAATGCCGACTGGCAAGGGAACCCCTGAAGCTCTCTGCAGGTCGCCTTCCACGTACAGGGTGGCATTGGGTGTAAGCGGCCATCCTCCTGCCTCTGCCTGTTCCAGGGTGAGCATATCTTCGTGGCAAGTTAATTTGATCACCTCATCATGTGATTTGCCGGTGATATTCTCAATGGGTTCCACTAACATGCGAGCGAATGCCGGGTTTGAGCGGGAAATGATGTGACCAGGCGTGATGATCAAAATACCATCTGCTGCAGAATCCAATAAAGCATCCATGCGTTGCTTTTCCTGGCTTACCTGTTGGTAGAGCTGGGCATTATCTACTGCGATGGCTGCCTGATTTGCAAAGCTCTGCAACAGTGCCCGGTCGTTGGATGAAAATATCCCTGCATAATTTCGAAATACGAAGATCACTCCGATCACTTTTTCATGGGTGATTAAAGGCAGTCCAACCCCGGTAAACAATCCCAAACCAACCGATCTGGCAAGACTCTGTAGTACGCGATTAACTTCCGGTAGCTCAAATCGGGCTGGATCCTCGTTATCGGGAATTTCAGCAAGGAGTGGTTCCAAATAACGCGCCAGGCTTGCCGAGATACCCAGGCTCGTTGCCACCTTCCATCCCCCTTTTTCAGCCCGTAAAGCGATCAACCCTCCTTGCCCGGCCAGCATTTCGGCCGAGATATATAGAATACGCCCCAGGAGCTTATCTAAATCAAGCTCCTGGGTCAATGCACGGCTTATTTCCAATAAATAATCGCGTTGGCGTACGCGAAAATCAGGCAACATGCGTGATTTGGAATTCCTTCTCGGCTAAATTAATCGATTCCTCTAAGATTTCCAGACCATCATCCAGCTCGCTTTTGGTGATGCTGAGTGGAGGCGAAATCCTGATCGTGCTCTTTCCACAACCCAAACTGAGCAATCCACGCTCAAAGGCTCTTTGAACGATGCGTTCACTCAGGTCATGGGCGGGTTCACGACTTTGTTTGTTCTTGACAAACTCAACCCCAATCATCAGACCGATCCCGCGCACCTGCCCAACGGACGGGTGTCTTGCTGCAATCTCGTTCAGAGCGTCCAGAGCATAATCACCAACCTCCTGGGCATTCTGTAAATATTCATCTCGGATCAAGTCCATCGTGGCGATGGCTGCCGCACATGCAATCGGATTGCCTCCATAAGTATTTCCATGAGAACCGAGTGGCCAGGTGACAATGCTTTTACGGGCGATGATTGCGCCGAGTGGGATCCCGGAGGCAACCCCTTTCCCCACACAGACAATATCTGGTTCTATCCCAAAGTGTTCGATTGCCCACCATTTGCCAGTCCGTCCCATGCCAGATTGAACTTCATCAACAATCAGTAAAATATCATGACGGTCACATAAATCACGCAGGGCGGGGTAAAAACCGGGTGTTGGGATGATATAACCACCTTCGCCCTGGATGGATTCCACCAACAGACCAGCCACATCTTCCGCTGGTAATAATTTCCCTAAAACCTGGTCTTCGATGTATCTCACTACGGTTTCCCCATAGTCCTCCCCGGGGCGTTGGGTAAATACCGGTCGATAGGGATCAGGGTATGGGACGTGTACTACCCCGTTCATCAGAGGGTAAAATCCTTCATGGTAAACGGGTTTGCTGGCTGTGAAGCTCAGCGAGCCCAGGGTCCGGCCATGAAAAGCTCCTAAAAAGCCAATAAATTGACTTGCACCCGTGTGATAACGGGCCAGTTTGATCGCTGCTTCGACGCTTTCTGTACCAGAATTGGTCATGAAAGAGACCGCATCCTCCTTGTACGGCGCGATCTGATCCAAACGCTCTCCCAAATTCACCCAGGTTTCATGATAAAAATCTGCCGATATGTGCAGGAACTTCTCAGTTTGATCTTTGATCGCCTGGACGACTTTTGGATGGCTATGACCTGTAGCAGTAACTGCAATCCCCGCAGCAAAATCCAAAAAATGGTTGCCATCCACATCCCAGACGTCTGTACCCTTGCCGTGATCCATTACAAATGGATAAGCACGTGCATAAGAAGGTGAGATGACAGCTGAATCCCGTTCTATAATGGCTTTGGCCTTCGGACCTGGTAGATCATAGACTTGCATATTTATTCTCCTGTTTAGTTCCTGTAAACCCCAATCTGAATAAGCGTTATATTTTCCCACTGGGGTGCCACCAACGGTTCTATGTTTACAGGTTGATGAAAGGGTTCTGTATTGCCCGATGGGAAAATTATAACACTACACGCATGGGTTATAATCATGCTTCATAATGAGCATCAGCTTTCGTTTTGAAAAAATCGCTCAAGAAGGCCGTGCGCGGGCTGGGATCTTAACCACTCCGCATGGTAATCTCCTTACCCCCCTCTTCGCTCCTGTCGGTACACAAGCTACCGTTAAATCAGTTTCTCCTGCGCAATTGGAAGATCTCAATGCCAGTCTGATCCTGGCAAATACCTACCACCTCTATCTGAGACCTGGCGATGAGTTAATCGCTCAACTGGGTGGACTGCACAAATTTATGCATTGGGACCGCCCGATCTTAACCGATTCTGGCGGCTTTCAGGTGTTTTCATTGGCTGATAACCGGAAAATTGACTCGGATGGGGTCACTTTTAAAGGCCATATTGATGGGTCCACCCACCGAATTACCCCTGAGAGATCCATCTCCATCCAGGAAAACCTGGGTGGGGATATCATCATGACTTTTGATGAGTGTATCTCACCCTATGACCTTTCTCTCAATCAAGCCGCGCTTGAGCGCACCCATTCCTGGGCAGCGCGATGTTTGCAGGCTAAAACCCGGCCAGACCAGGCATTGTTTGGAATAATACAAGGGGGCATTTACCCTGAACTGCGCCAGCGTTCTGTTGATTACATGTCATCCTTGGATTTCCCCGGTTATGCCATTGGCGGTTTGTCTGTTGGCGAAACAAAATCGGAGACCCTCTCCATCCTTGAACTGGTCGATAAATATTTACCGGAAGAAAAACCTCGTTATCTGATGGGAGTAGGCTCTCCGGAAGATTTGGTCACTGGGGTATTGCGGGGTGTGGATATCTTCGATTGTGTCCTACCCACCCGCCTCGCCCGGCATCATGTCGCCATCACCCGCACGGGTCGCGTGAATATCGCCAACGCCAGATATTCATCCGATGCTTTACCAATCGATGCAAGCTGTTCCTGTTATGCTTGCAGGAATTTTTCCCGTGCCTATCTTCGACATTTGGTGCTTGCCAAGGAGATATTAGCCGCCACATTACTGACCATCCATAATCTGAACACCCTTATATCCCTGATGAGTGATATTCGATTGTCCATTTTGCATGCTCGATTTGGACAGTTTGCTGCCGATTTCCTGGAGCATTGGGAGAACGCATCATGACCCTTCTACAATCCATCATACTAGGCATCATTCAAGGCTTGACAGAATTTCTGCCCATCTCCAGCTCAGCCCATCTGGTGATCACACCCTATTTATTGGGTTGGCAAATCCCTGCCCAAGCAGCCTTTATTTTCGATGTCCTGGTACAGCTCGGGACGTTGCTGGCAGTAATTTTATATTTCAGGAAAGATCTTTATCGGATCCTCGTGGCAGTCATCGATGGATTGCTCCACAGGCACCCATTTTCAGAACCAATGTCTCGCCTTGGGTGGATGTTGATTCTGGCAACCATCCCAGCGGTCGTTGCAGGTTTGTTGTTCAAAGACCCGGTAGAGCGCACCTTTGGTAGCCCGGTGGCAGTCGCCTTATTGCTGTTGGTTACCGCTTTATTCTTGGTGGTGGCTGAAGTGGTCGGTAAGCGAAATCGCCAATTTGAGACCATTTCGTGGAAGGATGCTTTGGTCGTTGGTTTATTTCAGGCAATCTCCCTCCTGCCGGGCATATCGCGTTCAGGGTCAACCATTACTGGAGGAATGATCCGGGATTTGGAGCGACCAGCCGCTGCGCGTTTCTCATTTTTGATGTCTGTACCGGTCATGCTTGGAGCTGGCACTTTGGCAATCATCGACCTGATCCAATTACCCGACTTTTCCTTGCAGCTCCCGCCCCTGATCGCAGGTTTCATTACCTCCGCCATTGTTGGTTATCTCTCAATTCGTTGGTTATTAGCTTATCTGGTAAAACGACGGCTTTACCTCTTCGCCATCTATTGTGTGGCATTGTCCGCCATCGTCCTCCTATTCTCGTTGATACGAGCCTGAATATGAAGCAGCTGTTGCTGTTTGGGTTGACTTTCATCCTTACCGCCTGTGGTGTGCCTGAACTTTCCACCCCTGCCTCAACACCACAGGCAATTCATGTCATCTACCCGGCAGCTCTCAAACCCTGGGCTGATAAACTTGCCACATGTGCTTCCGGCAACCCGCAGACCGCCCTCTATTTCACTCAATCTCCAACATCGGGTACCACTATCGCTGATGATGAACTTGTGTTGGTATTGGGTGAAGCCTCACTAGAGGATGTTACTTTATATCTTTCGCAGGTTGGAAAGGAACGCCTCCTCGTGGTGGTGAACCAGGACAATAGTCTTTCTCAGTTAACAACCAGTCAGCTCCGATCAATCTTTTCCGGTCAAACTACGAGTTGGGGCAATGGCTCTGGGCAACTCATCCAGGTTTGGGTATTCCCGAACGGTGATCCGGTGCGTATGATATTTGATCAGGTGATATTAGCATCCCAATCATTAACCTCTAACGCCATGCTTGCCCCTGACCCGGTTGCGATGCTTGAAGCTATCGCGCGTGATGTCAATGCAATGGGTTATCTTCCGGGATCTGTCTTAACATCAAGCGATCCCACCCTGGCTGGCAAAGTAAAACTCATCCAGTTGGATGATTCGCTAGAAGAAGAGCTGTACCAACCTGTCATCGCCATAACAAAAAACGAACCCCAGGGTTTGCAGCGTGAGCTATTGGTCTGTCTTCAGACTGCGATCCGGTGAGCTTAAGCTAACAGCAGCTAATACCTGGTTGAAATCGCCTGTCATCATCCCCAGCGTTAACCGGATCTATCTCCACATTCGACTATACGCAAATAATCGGTTGTCGATTAGTACCCGGGAATCTCAACAAGTACAGAAATCGTCATTTCTTGAATCTGGATGCCAATTTGCCATACAAAAACCAGTATGTGTTGCGTGGAAATCCAGCCTGAATCTCTGGGTCCCAAATGAAGCTTCCGGGTATCAGCGTACTTTTCAAATAACTATCCAGGCTTAATAACAGATCACCCTCACCAATATTTTGCGGTCGAAATTCAGATTTTAATAGCTCAAGCATTACCCTTAAACGTACCTCATACCTGTACCGGTCAGCATTTTCTTGGGGGTTATCCTGGTACTCTTGGATATAATCCCGCCACATGCGTTCTCTGACCTGATAACAGTGAGCAGCTTTCCTCTCCCACGCCACTCTCCACTTGGACCGATTTAATTCCAGCTCCGAAATAACCTGCTCCACCTGATTCTTTTGATCGCCAGACGTGGGATGAGCTGCTAACCTCGTTCGTATCAGTAGCAACCAATCGAGAGTCAGCCGGGGATAATCTGGATCGCCCTCGGGTGGTTTCACTCCCAATGGCCAGAAGACATCATCCGAGAGTAAATACTCCTCCAGAATCTCCAGTCCCGCTTTTATATATCGGAGATCATACTCGAGTGATTTCGCCACATTAATTGATAATGTCCATCAAATGAGAGGTGATCATGTGTGTTCGGTTTCGCGTATGCCAGCACGTGACGCCATGAATTAATTAGTCGTTTAAATAAGGATACCTAATGGATCATAAGGTGCTGGGCTTAGATCAATAGCCGTAATGGCTCCTCAATGTATTTTGCCAACGCTTGCAGGAACCTGGCACCTTCAGCCCCATCACTGATGCGATGATCCACTGATAAAGTCGCTTTCATCCGGATACCAATCCTGATCTCACCGTTCATAACCACCGGCACTTGCTTTGCCGAACCAACTGCCAGGATGGCTGCTTCAGGAGGGTTGATGATCGCAGTGAACTGGTCCACATCATACATGCCCATATTGCTGATGGTGAAGGTGGAGCCTTCGATATCCTCCGGACGTACTTTCCCCTCCCGTGCCCGCTTGACCATGTTCTTTAGCTCAGCTGAAATTTGATGGACTGTTTTCTGGTCTGTGTTTCGGCTGACCACAGTGAGCAAGCCATTCTCCACGGCTACCGCGACCCCAACGTTGATCTCTCCATGGTATATCAGAGAGGAATTTCCCTGGTCAAGCGAGGCATTTAAATTGGGAAATTCCAGTAATGTCAATGCCACACCTCTGACAATAAAATCATTTACCGAAAGTTTGTCATCCTCTGCCAACAGGGCATTGATCTCCTTCCGCCGATCAACCAATCCGCCTACATCGTACTCGTGAGTCACGTAAAAATGGGGTGTCTGCTGCATCGATACGCTCATTCGGCGTCCGATCGCAGCCCTCAGCTTCGGTAAAGGCAGGTTGCGGGTCTCATGGATGAACGCTTTTAAAGGCACACCCAGGGAGATGGTTGCTGGGCTTGGGGTTGTAACCATCACCGCCTCAGGCCTGTTCAGCTGGAAGGATTCGATATCCTTCTTGGTGATTCGCCCTCCCGGACCAGTCCCCTGTACCGCGCGCAAGTCTATACCCATTTCGGCTGCCATCGAGCGCGCCAATGGAGAAGCATGCGCTGCTTCCGCCAGGACCGCTGTAATTTGAGCTTCAGATCGCTGAGCTGGTTTTGCTGAAGCTGTTTGAATAGCACCAGCTTCCATTGGTTTTTCCATCCCCTTTGGTTTCTCACCGCCGCCTGGTTTACCTATCAGGGCTTCCAGGTTTACTTCTTCGCCGGGTTCGCCGATCACTGCGATCGGATCATTGATCGGAACGGCCGTCCCCTGAGGCACCAGCTGGCGAAGTAAAACACCTCCATAGGTGGATTCCACTTCGACCGTGGCTTTATCCGTTTCAATCTCCGCCAGTACTGCTCCTTTACTGACCTTATCGCCTTCATTGATCACCCAGCGGACGAGAATGCCTTCTGCCATATCGAAGCCAAGTTTTGGCATGCTGACAATTTGTGCCACTAGAGCACCTCCTTGACTGCATTAATCACGTCTTCCACCTGTGGCAGTGCCAGCTGCTCGAGGGTCTGGTTATAAGGCAGCGGGACTTCTTTCTGCGCCACGCGTTGGATGGGTGCGTCTACATAATCGAATGCTTCCTCGTATATTCTGGAAGCCACCTCTGCTCCAACACCGAATGACCGCCATCCTTCCTCGACGATCACCGCACGGTTTGTTTTCTTGAATGATTCTAAGACGGGTGCCATATCCAGGGGTCGCAAGGTGCGTAGATCGACGATCTCTGCCTCGATCCCTTCCTGCGCAAGCTGGTCAGCTGCTTTCAGCGATGTCTCCAGCATTTTGCTGTAGGTTACAATCGTTACATCCTTGCCCGGTCGTTGGATTTTGGATTTTCCGATGGGGATCAAATTTTCACCTTCTGAAACTTCTCCCTTTAATTGGTATAGGGTGGCTGATTCGATAAATAAGACCGGGTCATTGACCCTGATTGCCGATTTTAACAACCCCTTTGCATCCTCCGGGGTTCCGGGGGCGACTACTTTTAACCCCGGGAAATGTGCGAAGATCGCATCCGGGGTCTGTGAATGGGTGGCTGCCAATTGCCTGCCGCCTCCTCCAACCGTACGGATCACCATGGGTAGAATCATCTGCCCGGCAAACATATAATGGAGCTTGGCAGCCTGGTTCACAATATGCTCAAAAGCTGAGAATGCGAAGTTGATCGTCATAAGTTCTGCGATCGGACGCAGTCCGGTGAGGGCAGCTCCGATGGCAGCCCCAATGATGGTGGCTTCAGATATGGGTGTATCTTTCACTCGCTCAGCACCAAAGTGATCGTAGAAACCCCTGGTGACTGCATAACTGCCTCCCCATACCCCAACTTCTTCTCCCATGATAAATACCTTGGGGTCACGTTCCATCTCTTCCCATAATGCCTGTGATATTGCTTCTCGCATGGTGATCCTTGGCATGTGTCCCTCTTTTTATTCCATTTCCACATATAAATTCTTATAAAGGTCTTCAGGTAAAGGCTCGGGGCTGCTTTCAGCAAATTGCACTGCCTCTTGAACCTCTTGTTCAGCGGTTTTTTCCAGCTCGTTCAATTCCCCATCGCTGGAAATCTTGTTATCCAGCAGATATTTATGATAAATTCCAATCGGGTCTTCCTCGTTCTGCCAGCATTTTACTTCCTCCGATGTACGATATCGTTCGGGGTCCCCCATGGAATGACCGCGGAACCGGTAAGTTTCAATTTCGAGGAAATAGGGTGTCTTATTCGATCGTACTGTCTCGATGATATTTTGAGCAGCCTCACGGACTTTCAGCACGTCCATACCATCCACCCGGCTGTTGGGGATCTTGAAACCCTCAGCTTTCTGGCGAATTTCAGATACTGCTGAGGCGCGGTCAACGGATGTACCCATCCCATACAGGTTATTTTCACATACCCATAGGACTGATAAATTCCACACCTTGGATAGATTTAGGGCTTCATGGAAGTATCCTATATTGGTCGCACCATCTCCAAACATGCAGATAGTCACCGAATCACTCCCCTGGTATCGGTCCCCAAGTGCCATTCCTGCTGCGATCGGTAAATGCGCGCCTACGATGGCATGCCCACCCCAGAAGTTCCGGCTGACATCCGCCATGTGCATCGAGCCACCCCGTCCCTCCGAGCAACCAGTAACCTTTCCCAGCAGCTCTGCCAGCACTACCTTGGCTGGAATACCACAATTAATGGCGACACCGTGATCGCGGTAAGCTGTGATCACCCTGTCTTGTTCCTGCCGGGCAGAGATCAACCCTGTACTGACCGCCTCCTGACCGATATACAGATGTAGAAACCCACCGATCTTCCCTTGCTGGTATAAGACAGACGCCTGGTCTTCAACCAGACGGATCAAGATCATTTGTCGATATAATTCCAGGTAATCATCCTTTTCCATTACCAATATCCTCCCATTTAAAGCACGATAATGACTCTCAATGAACACCCAACAAATTAAACATTGCTAAAAATTATACCAACATAACGATATATTTATACGTAAGATTAGGTTAGTGTACAATAAGCGCTACTATTTGTTCGATTATCCAATACAGATCATCACCTATCATTGTAAAGTATAATTTTCAACCATGGATCTCGTTGCAACAACACGCTTTCTCAATGGATTCTTGATGATCGCCTTGCCCATCGTATTGGGTATCTACCTGACGAATAAATTTCAATTAGGCTGGAGATTGTGGCTGGTCGGTGCCTCCACCTTTATCATTTCCCAAATATTTCATCTCCCTTTTAATACCTATGTTTTAAATTCGTTTTTGGTGAACCTGCAGCAAGCCATTCCCGGGGTGATTGGATCACTGGTCATCGCTAGCCTGCTCGGTCTAAGCGCTGGCATATTCGAAGAATGTGCGCGTTATGGGATGTACCGTTGGTGGCTTAGGGATGCCCGTTCCTGGCACACAGGGATCCTGGCAGGTGCCGGGGCAGGTAGTCTTTCTCCATCACTTTCACGGCCTTCGCCAGCTTTTGGTCTTCTGGTTTCTATTGCAACCGCCGGTTCAACTCGGCAATCTTCTTCTCTAGCTTCTCGGCATTGATCCCACCGCCACCTCCCATCTCTTCCAGGTCTTTGTCACCGTATTCTTCGTTCTCGGCTTCGTTGACCGCATCGATCTCTTTCAGCAGTCCCTTGACCTTCTCCCGCAATCGCTCCTGGTATTTCGATCGGCGCTTGGCCCACACCACCTTGTGCCGGTTCGCATTCGCCTCGATCTTCGTCCCATCTACAAAGTAGTTCTCCAGCTTAACATACCCCTCTTCCACCAGCAGCTCAAGCACCAGCGTGAATACTTCCTCGATCACCCCTTTCATCTTCTCCCCTCGAAACCCGTTGATCGTCCGAAAGTCCGGCTGGTTCCCGCCACTCAGCCATAGAAAGTTCACGTTCTCTCGGACCGCCTTCGCTATCTGCCGGGATGAGTAGATCCGCTGTGTGTATGCATACACCAACACCTTCAACATCATCCCCGGATGATAGCTGCTCGTCCCGCCCCCCTTGTACTTCCTCAACAGAAGTTCCAGGTTGATCCGCTCTACCGCCCGGTTGACCACCCTCACCAGGTGATCTGCCGGTATCAACTCATCCCAACTCGGTGGGATCAGGCTCGGTTGTGCCATCGTATATGGCTTGAAAACTGGGGTGGTTGGTTTTCTTTTCATACCCCCTATTGAATCACATTTCCTCTATACGCGATAGGGGCCGTCCCTTTCTTTTTGGACAACCCCATATATAAATTACATATCTCCCCAGGTGGTCAACCCTGGGGAGATATTAGTTTTCCACCGGTCGTTTTGGATCAGTGATCCACTCACTGTAAGAACCAGCGTAGAGACGCGCTTCCCCCAACCCGGCTAACCTCATTGCCAGAATATCATGCACTGCGGTGATTCCAGACCCGCAGTAACAGACAACCCGGTCAATGGGCACACCAGCCAGGATTTTCGCGTACCTTGCTGCTAATATCTTCTTGGAACGGAAAGTCCCATCCGGGTTTAGATTGCCTGCATAAGGTGCAGAAATCGCACCTGGGATATGCCCGGCTACTGGGTCGATGGTTTCGTTCTCTCCCCTGAACCGGTCCGCTGAGCGGGCATCCAATACCCGGTATACGGAGTCCTGCCGCATGGCATCCACTTCCTCTGCCGTGACGATCAAGTCATTCCGGGGGTGGGGAATGAAAGAGCGCTCAGCCCTCTTCTCGTTTCCATTCCGCACTGGAAAGCTTTTTTTTACCCATTCTTGCCAGCCTCCATCCAACACTGCCACAGATCCATATCCTAGCCAGTGTAGAAACCACCATACCCTGACCGCTGCTAACGCGCCGCCCATATCATCATACGCCACCACCTGGACGCTTGAATCAATCCCAAATCTTGAAAATACTCTCGAGATTTTGTCCACGCTGGGTAGCGGGTGCCTGCCGGTGACGCCTTTGATGATGTGTCCTGATAGATCATCCTCCAAATGAGCGTAGACTGCCCCGGGGATATGGGCAGCCTTGTAATCGATTTTTCCATGGTCCGGACTGGCAAGCTTAAACCGGCAGTCCACGATGACCCAATCCGGGTCACCAATATGCTTAGCCAGCTCTGAGACGGTTATTATGGTTGTGAATGACATTCTTTGCACCTTTTGTGGGTTGATTATCATCGCGTTTTATTTATATCGTATTACAATTGAATGGTCAACGAGCTGTCACCGGGAGCGTATGCTTATCCCTCCATGCATGGGGTACCATAGCTAGATTTTGGGTATGAAAAATTTATCGCCTAATGAGCTTTATCGAAGAGGTAACTCTCTTGACAGTTCCTGACCATATTATACTTACACAAACCTGCGATGCAATAATCATCAGGAGAAATATGCCATCGATACTTTCCCCCACTTATGAATTCCATATCTCACGCCAGGCTCGTGACCGCTATAAATTTGATGAGGTGATTTTCGGATTGACCGGAAATGTCATCTTCGCCAATTTCCACGCTTCCCGGGTCTTCGCTACCAGGATGAACCAAAAGCGTGATGTGATTAATTTCCCCGAACGCATGGTGCGGGCTGGTCAGATCAATGCCATGGGACTGATCGATGAAATCCTGCATATAGTTGTCCAATTATATCGGCAACAAATCAATCCAATCGTCATGCAGGAAGCCTTGGATTGGCTGGATGGAATGCTGGGTAAAGTGGCAGTCGATGACACCTTGCTTAAGTTCGTCCAGGAATTCCCACCTATAGCTGTCTACCGCCGGGCGATCGGAGCGCAGGACTATTTGGATTCAGAAAGTGATGGCGTATCCAATCGGCAGATTGCCCTGGAAGAGCTTCTTTTCTTATGGTTGGCAAATGCGAATCCGGCTTTCTCCCCATTCCAGGAATTATTCGATGATAGCCTGCTGGTGAAAGAAACCGCCTACGTGAAATTAATCCCCCTGATCCATGCGTTTTTCGAAACCCAGCCTCCATTTGGACCGGAAAATCAGAACCTTGTGGACATGCTGCGCAGCCCGGCTATCAAAGCCCCCCATTCGCTGACTGCACAGCTTGAATTCATTCGCCAGGCATGGGGATCCTTGGTGGGGAGATATTTATACCGCCTGTTGGGCAGCCTGGATTTGATCCAAGAAGAAGAAAAGGCTACATTTTTAGGACCAGGTCCGGCACGTGTGTATGACTTTACCGGGATGGAGTTGGAGCCAGAACGCTATAGCCTGGATAAAGATTGGATGCCCAGCCTGGTGTTGATTGCCAAAAATGCTTATGTCTGGCTCGACCAGTTATCCAAGCTATATCAACGACCCATCCAAAGCTTGGACCAGATCCCGGACGAGGAGCTGGACCGATTGTCCGCGTGGGGCTTCACGGGTCTGTGGTTGATCGGTTTATGGGAACGCAGCTCAGCCTCTAAGCGGATAAAACAACTGCGCGGTAATCCAGAAGCAGTAGCTTCTGCCTATTCATTATTCGATTATCAGATCGCTGGAGACCTGGGTGGTGAGGACTCTTTCCACAGCCTGCGACAACGTGCCTGGCGGAGAGGCCTCCGCCTGGCATCCGATATGGTTCCCAATCATATGGGTATCGACTCGCGCTGGGTGATCGAGCATCCCGACTGGTTCATCTCACAGGATTACAGCCCATTTCCATCTTACACATTCAATGGCGCTAACCTGTCTTGGGATGAGCGTGTAGGCATTTATGTTGAAGATCATTATTTCAATAATACCGATGCAGCCGTCGTGTTTAAGCGCGTCGATTACTGGTCTGGTCAGGAAAAATATATCTATCATGGCAATGATGGCACCTCGATGCCGTGGAATGATACTGCCCAGTTGAATTATCTTAAGCCGGAGGTGCGCGAAGCTGTGATCCAGACAATTTTGCACGTGGCACGCAAATTCCCGGTCATTCGCTTCGATGCTGCCATGACCTTGGCAAAGAAACACTATCAGCGCTTATGGTTCCCGGACCCCGGAACAGGTGGGGCAATCCCCTCCCGCGCAGAGCATGGACTCACCCGCGAGCAGTTTGACGCTGCGATTCCAGTGGAGTTCTGGCGTGAAGTCGTCGATCGGGTTGCTAAGGAAGTTCCCGACACTCTTCTGTTAGCTGAAGCATTTTGGTTAATGGAAGGTTATTTCGTGCGCACCCTTGGCATGCATCGAGTCTATAACAGCGCATTCATGCACATGCTCCGGGATGAAAAGAACGCCGAATATCGTTTGGTGATGAAAAATACACTCGAGTTTGATCCGGAGATCCTGAAGCGCTACGTCAATTTCATGAACAATCCAGATGAACGCACTGCTGTGGATCAGTTTGGGAAGGATGACAAGTACTTTGGCGTCTGCACGTTGCTGGTAACCCTGCCTGGGTTGCCGATGTTCGGACATGGTCAGGTGGAAGGCTTTACCGAAAAATATGGGATGGAATATAGGCGTGCCTACTGGGATGAAAAACCGGATGAAAATTTAATCGAGCGGCACAAACGGCAAATCTTCCCTCTACTCAAGAAGCGTTATCTATTCTCACAGGTTCAGGATTTCCTGTTATATGATTTTTACACCCCCGAAGGGCGTGTAAATGAAGATGTATACGCCTACTCGAACAAATCAGGTAGTGAGCGAGGTTTGGTGGTATACCACAACAAATTTGCCAATGCAAAAGGCTGGATACGGACATCAGCAGCCTATTCGGTGAAAACAGATGGCAGCGAGCACATGCTCATTCAAAAACGTTTGGGGGAAGGTCTCGGCTTAGCAAATGACGGAAACACCTATTGTATTTTCCGCGATCCGATCAATTCTTTAGAGTACATCCGTAACAATAATGAGCTGCACGAGAAAGGGCTTTATATTGAATTGGAAGCCTACAAATGCCAGGTGTTCATGTCCTTCCGTGAAGTCCAGGATAATGAGTGGCACCAATATGCCAACCTGACGGCTTATTTGAATGGTCGGGGTGTACCTGACATTGATGATGCCATGAAAGAACTATTCCTGCAGCCCATCCACCAGGCATGCATGGAGCTGATTAATCCCGGTTCCTTCCGTTGGATAATCTCCAATCGATTAAGCACCCAGAGTGTTCTTGAAAATCCCGCCGCACTATCAGAAACTGTCATTGCATTGCTGAATGAAGCAGAGACTAAGTCAATCCATCTATTGGAGGAAGTCAAGCGCATCACATTGGGTTCTGAAGATGTCGCAGCAACCACCGAATCGATTAAACAAGTCCTGCTCGCAAGCTTGTACCTTCAAGCATTCCCGGAGAGGTTTCCATTCCCCCGTTCTCGAAAATATCAACAAGCGATGAAATATCTACATGCTGGTAACCAAAAAACCTCACCCTGGAAAAATGGAGATGTATACACCTGGGGTGTGATCCTTGGATGGTTGGTGACATCCTCCCTGGGAAGGATGTTCTCAGCCACGGGTTATGAGGAAATCAGCCGCAGCTGGATCGACGAATGGATGTTGAATAAAATCCTTTTCAGCACCCTCGAAAACATCGGGTTGGATGACCGCTCCAATTGGCGAGCTGTCACGATGATCAAGCTGCTCACTTCGCATCATGCCTGGTGGAAGGTTGATGGCACTAGCCAGGTGAAGGCAGACAAAAAAGCTGCCTATCAAATCCTGACCGGGATTCTCGCCGATAGTGATGTACAAGTCTACCTGGGTGTAAACCGATATCAAGACATACTATGGTTTAACAAAGAATCTTTCGAAGACCTGCTATGGTGGTTATTTATCATCGCCACTGTGGAGATCTCAAGCCAACATCTTCAATTCGATCAATCCGGTGAGGTCGGGATTAAGATTCTGCAATGTTACGATAAGATAACCACCCTGATCGAACATGCTGAAGCCTCAGGCTATAAGTTGGAAAAGCTATTGGAGTTAGTGGAATAAACTGACCGGTAAGGTTTTTTGCATCTCTTTCTGGAAAACTTTATCCCCCCGTAGATTCATCCTCTGGCTGGTAACAAATTTTAGATCAGCCATGATCTGTCCTGCCAGATCCACGCCGGTTGCCAGATGTGTCAGACGTATGGCTTGAGCCGCATAGGCAATATTATTCCTCGGCTCGATCCGGGAAAAATCATCAAAAAACCAGCCACAAGATGTAAATATTCGCTGGCGTTCCCATTGCGCTTCAAGCAATAACCGGATCTTGACCACCAAATCTTGCTCTAATCTCCGTCCGGCAAATTGATAAACTAATTCATCAACCGGAAGTTGACCTAAGCTCACATGGATGTACGAATTTCGTAATCTCCAAGGATCGATTTTATGTTCCAAGAGTGTATCTACATAGACCCTGTCGATATGGTGCGCCAGACGGTTGAACGCTTGCCTGAGATATCCTTTCCAGCGGCCATCACCCGGAGTGCAGCCGCAATCGCCCCGCCACCTTTCAACTCCATGCAGGCATGACCAGGAGGTACCCTCTCGTATACTTACCCATTTATGTGCGGGGTATTTTTTAAGCCACAAAGCTGGGTAGGTTTTTTCCAAGCCCACACTCGAGCTGGCGCCGTTAATTAAATGAGCTAAGAAACGATCGCGGAAGTGTTGGTGATGACCGTATAACTCTCCATCCGAGGCGATCATGAGCAGCTGCGGCTCTCCGTTTTGTTCTTTCTCTCCATGATACAAGGGTAACACCATATTCCTGACGAATTCATCTGCATTAATCGTCAGGTGTGGGTTAAAACTTACACTGGTGCTCAATCCCTGGTGATAGAAAAATACTGTGATACTTTTTCCTGCCGATAATGCCACCCGGTATGGTTCAGTTACATCGAGACGATCACATTCAGCCTGCCACGGAGCCAGGATCGTGAATTCAATCCCATGTTCTGCCAGAATATTGAGTGCTTCCAAATCAACGGCAGTTTCAGGCAGCCACATACCCAGTGGCTTATGTCCAAAATGGTGCTCAAAGTCCGCAATCCCCCACTCCACCTGGGTGACCTTATCCTCTCTGGATGCTAAAGGCAAAATGGCATGATGATAGGCTTGAGCAATGGCATTCCCCACACCATATTGTCGAATGTTAGCCGAATCTTGTGCGACAATCAGGCGAGTGACCGATGGGTCAAAATTTTTCATCCATGAGAACAGGGTGGGACCAACGTTAAAACTTATTTTCTCAAAATTCCCCAATTGTGCATTCGGTAGATAACATTCCGCATGAATGCGTTCATTCCAATTACGGTATGGAGATGCTCCTACTTCTTTTGGGATTAAACCAGAGATCGGATCCTCGCGGGGAGGTTGGTAGAAATGACCATGAATTGAAAGGGCCCGTAAAGACACTATATTTTCATTTCCCCCGGTCGGCAGCAGTGACACAACTATACATTCCACAATTTGTAACCTAATTTCCAGTTTTTAGCAAGGGAAAATTAAAATCATTAATATTAATAAATAGCTTCCATGCTCTGAAGCTAGAATGGATAAATCGTGTAAAATATTACTGTCCCATGTGACCTTATGATTAATCCCTCCACAATAAATATCCTGTTTATGGCATCCGAGGCCGATCCTCTCATCAAGGTTGGTGGATTAGGCGATGTCGCAGGTTCACTCCCCCGCGCCCTGCGAACGGTTGGTTCATCCTCAGACCTCCTGCCAGCTCAGCTGGATGTCAGGCTGGTAATCCCATTCCATCCAGGTATCGATCGAGACCAGTATCCATCCCATCAGGTAGCTGAGTATATAGTTTCCAGCGTTGATGAAGACATCCTGGTCAAAGCATTCGCCCTTGAGCTTGACGGTCTGCCGGTGTACTTGATCGAAGGTGCGCCGATTGAGCAGGAAACCGAGGTCTATTCAGCAAATTTGGTAGCAGATGGCTATAAATACGTCTTTTTTTCGCTGGCAGCCCTCAATCTGGCAAGAAAATTGGATTGGAAGCCGGCTATCCTGCACGCCAATGACTGGCATACATCGGCAGCTATATATTCATTGGCGTTGAATCGGTCTACCGATCCATTTTTTCGACAGACTGCCTCCGTTCTAACGATCCATAACCTTCCATATCTGGGTTCGATGACCAGCTCTGCCCTTGACGCTTTCGAATTGCCCCCAGCAGAGAATACCAGTCTGCCCGTCTGGGCAGGACATATGGCTTTGCCATTGGGTCTGTTAACCGCAGACAGGATCGTGGCGGTATCACCTGGTTATGCAAAAGAAATTCTGACACCTGAGTTCGGTTCTGGACTGCAAACCTTTCTCAGAGCTCATTCAAAGAAGATTACCGGGATCCTTAATGGGCTCGATACGCGTAAATGGGATCCATCCACTGACCTAGAGCTGGCGGTAAATTATTCCCCAGCTAATCTGCCGGCTCGTTCTGCTAACAAGTCTTTCCTTCAGGAGGAGCTGGGCTTGGATGACAGTCCACACATCCCCTTGCTCGCTATGGTCACGCGCATGGATCCACAAAAAGGGGTGGACCTTGCTGTAGATGCGCTTCGTCTGATCTTTCAATCGTCTTCAACGGATGGCACTATTATTCAGGTTGTTTTCCTGGGTACGGGAAACCCTGTCCTCGAGCAATCTGTGCGCCTCCTTGAGCAGGATTACCCTGACCATGTCCGTGCCCAAATCACGTACAACGATAAGTTAAGCCGGCAAATATATGCAGGAGCGGATGCGCTATTAATGCCTTCGCGTTATGAACCGTGTGGACTTTCCCAAATGATTGCCATGCATTATGGCTGTGTGCCGATTGCCCGTGCCACTGGAGGCTTATCCGACACAATTCACGATCCAACCAGCTCAGACCAGAGCACAGGTTTCTTATTTAAGCCAGCCACGCCTCAAGCCTTAGCAGATGCCATCCAGCGCGCATTAACGGCATACACAAATGATCCCCGTGATTGGCAAGCCATGCAAATCCGCGGGATGCAACAAGATTTTTCCTGGGATCGATCGGCGTTGGAGTATCTAAAACAATACAAAATACTGTTGGATCATTGAAGAAATCATGGAATGGATTTTGGAAAATATGTATAATGCTTGTGCTACAAACAGGAGGCTGATATGAAAACCCGAGCTGTCATCCTTGCAGGTGGAGAAGGTTCCAGGTTGGGCACTCTCACTGCAAAACGGACCAAGCCTGCTGTACCTTTTGCAGGCAAATACAGGATCATCGACTTCACGTTATCCAACTGCGTAAACTCAGGCATCTTTGATGTGATGATCGTCGCCCAATACAGGCCTCACTCCCTGATCGAGCACATCGGAGCAGGCGGTCCATGGGACTTGAACCGTGACTTTACGGGTGGTGTCCGCATTTATACTCCCTATAAAGCACGCGGTGCCTCTGATTGGTTCCTGGGAACGGCTGATGCAGTCCAGCAGAATTTTCGTTTTATCAAGAATTCCTCCCCCGACATGGTGTTGATCTTATCTGGCGACCATATTTATGAAATGAACTATGCCATGATGGTCGATGCCCATATCTCTAAACAAGCTGATCTTACCCTGGCAACCATCTCCGTACCGATTAAGGATGCGCCGCGCTTCGGCATCGTCGGTATGGATGCTGAAAATCGCGTGACTTCCTTCGTGGAAAAACCTGCCGAGCCACCCTCCAACCTTGCTAATATGGGTGTCTATTTATTCAATACGGATGTGCTGAATAAGTATCTTTTGGAAGATCATAACCTCCCCAACTCGTCCCACGACTTTGGGAAAGATATCCTCCCCAAGATGGTCGCCGATGGAGCCCGGGTCTTCCCATACCCATATAATGGCTATTGGGTGGATGTTGGTACCTCTTTGTCTTATTGGAAAGCGCACATGGATCAGTTGGAGGATAGACCCCCCTTTGATTTAAATGATCGCTCCTGGATCATCCATACCCGTACTGAAGAACGACCCCCACTCTGGGTCGCTCGTGGTGCTTCCATTGATAACAGCATGATTTGTGATGGGTGTGAAATCTCTGCCAATGCCAAAATAATCCATAGCGTGCTCTCCCCAGGGGTGTTTATCGGACCAGGAGCGGTGGTGAGAGAATCCATCATCCTGACTGACACAGTCATCGAATCAGACGTCATGATTGAACGCGCTATCATTGATAAACGCGTCCATATTCAATCAAAAGCCAGGATCGGTGGTATGGTTGAGTCTCCGGATCCGGTGCTGACGATGATTGGGAAAAATAGCGAAGTTCCTCAGGGATTTACTGTGGAACCCGGTGCAGTGATTGGCACAGATGTGATCGAAAGTGATTATCCTGCCCCAGTCGTCCGGGGGGATGATTATATCCTTACCAAGAGGTTAGCTCATGAAGTTTAAGCGCTCATCTGGCATATTATTACATCCAACCTGTCTGCCGGGACCATATGGGATTGGTGATATCGGATCAACCGCCCATCGTTGGGTTGATTTTTTGTCTGCTGCCGGTTGTGGACTTTGGCAAATCCTCCCTCTTGGTCCCACGGGTTATGCAGACTCTCCATATCAATGTTTTTCTTCCTTCGCCGGTAATCCTTACCTGATCAGCCCTGATGCGCTCCTGAAGGATGATTTGCTTCATCCGGATGATCTGATTGACCGTCCTTCCTTTCCCGATGACCATGTTGATTTTGGTGAATTCATTCCCTGGAAGGTGGGTCTGCTCGATCGCTCCTTCATTCGTTTTCAACACACCCGTTCTAGCCGGCTGAAAACAGAGATGGAAGAATTTCGTGCCAAACAATCCGCCTGGTTGGAAGATTTCGCTTTGTTTATGGCGCTCAAAGAAATCCATGGCGGTGAGCCCTGGCATACCTGGGAGAAACCCCTGAGAATGCGAAAACCAGAGGCATTATCCAGCGCCCGGCAACAATACGATGTCGCCATCCAACGGCAAATATATCGTCAGTTTATCTTTTTCCGTCAATGGTCAAAGTTGCTCACCCATGTCCATCAGAATCATATCCAAATCATTGGTGACATCCCCATTTTCGTCGCCCATGATAGTGCGGATGTGTGGGCAAACCCACATTTGTTTTATTTGGATGAACTCGGAAAACCAACCGTAGTCGCTGGCGTTCCTCCCGATTACTTCGCTCGTACCGGTCAATTATGGGGCAACCCGCTATATCGATGGGAGGTCCACGCCAGGGATGGTTACACCTGGTGGTTGGAGCGCATAAAAGCCTCCCTGGGTTTGGTGGATGTTATTCGCATCGATCATTTCCGTGGTTTTGCGGGCTATTGGGAAGTACCTGGGACTGCAAAGACAGCTGAGACCGGCTGTTGGATGCCTGGTCCGGGTAAGGACTTCTTTCAAAGCATTCGCCTGTCGTTGGGTGACCTGCCCATCATTGCCGAAGATTTGGGGGTGATCACTCCGGATGTAGAAGATATGCGCGATTCCTTTGAATTGCCCGGGATGAGAATACTGCAGTTCGGGTTTGATAGCACGCCCCAAGACCCTTTCTTGCCTCACAATTATCCGGTAAATTGTGTCGTCTACACCGGTACCCACGATAATGATACCGTGCTTGGTTGGTACAAACGCGTCCCTGAAAAAGATAAGGCATTCTACCGAAAATACATGGACCGGGATGGCAGAAATGTCAGTTGGGATCTCATCCGCGGTGTTTGGTCCTCCGTGGCGATATTCTCACTGGCGCCTATGCAGGATTTTTTAAACCTTGGGAATGAAGCCCGCATGAACTACCCCGGAAATCCCAGCGGGAATTGGAACTGGAGAATGTCAAAGGAGGCCCAAAGCCCGGAGCTGTTGGGTAAGATCAAGGAATTGAATTATTTGTACAGTCGTATGAGTACACCCTCATAAGGAATATCTCAATTCATCGTCTAATTTGAGGCAATCATAAAGCATGTCATTACCGCCCCCAACATCACCCACTAATCGCCTGCATCCCAATATTTGGTTCCTGACCATCGGGTCATTTCTTACCGATGTGTCGTCTGAAATGCTGACCAACCTGATACCCCTATTTCTCTACAACGTGTTGGGGATTCAAACCAGCATCATCGGTCTCATCGACGGGATTGCTGAGACTACCGCCAGTCTGATCAAGATTTACTCAGGCGCTTTGTCCGATCGGCTGGGTAAACGCAAGATATTAACCGTCATCGGCTATGCTTTATCTACAATAGCCAAGCCATTTTTATATTTTGCCACCACCTGGGGATGGGTTTTGGGGGTACGGTTTACCGACCGGGTTGGCAAGGGGATTCGCACTGCCCCACGCGACGCTTTGTTGGCAGGCAGTGCCAAATCTGATCAGCGTGGTTTTGCCTTCGGTTTACATCGTGCCGGAGATACCGCCGGCGCGTTTGTTGGATTAGGTATTGCTGCCCTGATCATCTGGTTGACTCAATCAGGCTCCGCTCAGCTCACGCGTCATACATTTCAACTGGTTGTCCTGGCGAGCATAATTCCTGCCATTTCAGCTGTCTTGGTCCTGGCGCTCGGAGTGAAAGAAATAGAGGTTACCAGGAAAGGTGCCAATGGTCTCCCCTCGCTCAGTTGGAAAGCTCTCGATAAACGTTTTCGGGCGTTCCTGGTTGTTGTAGTCATATTTACCCTGGGTAATTCATCTGATTCATTCATCATCTTACGCGCTCAAGACCGTGGACTGAGCGTGCTGCAAATTATGGGCATGTTGATGACATTCAATGCCATCTACTCACTGCTTGCCGGACCCTTGGGCTCTCTCTCTGACCGTTTTGGGAGGCGCAGGCTGATGCTTATCGGGTGGACAATTTATGGACTCGTCTACCTGGGTTTGGCGCTTTCTCATACTGGAGCTCAGATTTGGGCATTATTTGGCATCTATGGGATCTATTATGCCCTCACTGAGGGGGTAGCAAAAGCATTGGTGGCAGATCTTGTGCCGCAGGAACAGCGTGGGACTGCTTATGGGTTGTTCAATGCAGCCATTGGCTTAACTGCCCTACCGGCTTCATTGATTGCCGGTATCTTATGGCAGACGGTCAGCCCGGCAGCACCGTTCATCTTTGGAGCATCGCTCTCCCTGATTGCGGGATTTCTATTAATGACTTGGGTGAAATAAATAATTAATGCAATACAGGCATGCATAAATGCCTGCCTGTATTGTGTCGAACCGTTTAAACGAACCCCACCGTGTCGTGTGCTGCGAAGTTCTGAACCTGCCTTCGCAGGTTGGGGTCCTTCCGGAAGGATCCGCCTTGGCTCTAGCCTATCGCGTCACCTTCGTGAGATCGGACCCCCATGTATAAGTGTTGGCTCAGAACGCTAAAGCAACAACACGTGCACAGTAGGGTAACTATCTTATACCACAAAAAAAGTCGCATGAGTAGATGACTAAGATTAGAGCAGTTTACAGATTCCTCAGGCATTCCTATTCCAAAGGCAGCTTAATTCTTATGGATAGACCCGTTTGATCGTGCGCGGGAATGGAATGGCCTCACGGATATGCTCAATCCCGCACAGCCATGCCACCGTCCGCTCAACCCCCATGCCAAACCCGGAATGTGGAACGCTTCCATAGCGACGTAACTCGAGATACCATTTGAAAGCCACTTCGGGAAGATCATGTTGTCTCAACCGTTCCAGCAACATATCGTGATCGGAAATCCGCTCACTCCCTCCGATGATCTCGCCATACCCTTCGGGTGCCAGGAGGTCCACACTTTTACATACTTCCGGTCGCCCAGGCCATGGTTCCATATAGAATGCCTTGACTTCTGTTGGATAACCATAGACAAAGACTGGTTTTTCATACAAATTGGTCAAGGCTGTCTCGTGGGGTGCGCCAAAATCCATACCCCATTCAATTTTCAACAACTCCTTTTTCTCAACATCATCGGTTTCAGCACGCAATTTGTCAATCATCTTGATAGCATCATCATAGGAGATGCGTGGGAAGGGGGCTGAAATTTTCTCGAGTTTGGACATATCCCGCTTTAAAGACTTTAATTCTGGCGCGCATTGCTCAAGTATGCGCTTGACAATATGAGACACGAATTGCTCTTCGATCTCCATGAGCTGGTCGAGATCGCAGAAAGCCACTTCCGGCTCAACCATCCAAAATTCAGTCAGATGGCGGCGTGTCTTGGATTTCTCAGCCCTGAAGGTCGGTCCGAAGCAATACACCTTTTTGAATGCAAAAATATCCGCTTCATTGTATAGCTGACCGCTCTGAGCTAGATATGCAACTCCTTCATCAAAGTAAGCGGTCTCAAATAGTGTGGTTGTACCTTCACAGGCTGCTGGAGTAAGGATGGGAGTATCCATTCCGACATAACCGTTTGTGTCTAGCCATTCGCGTATGGCTCGAATGACTGCCGCGCGGACTCTCAGGATTGCCCATTGACTGGGCATACGCAGCCATAAGTGACGGTTATCTAGAGCAAAATCCACCCCATGCTCCTTAAGCGTCATGGGATAGTCCTCAGCAGCCACTTGCATGATTTCAACACTCTTCACGCCCACTTCATATCCACCGGGGATGCCCGGTGCACGCGCATCCGCTCGCACAACCCCGGTGATGATCACCGATGATTCCTGAGGCAGGCGTAATAGGCGGTCAAACAGATCTGGGTCCAGGTCTCCCTTAAAAGCCACGCATTGAACAAAACCGTATCCATCCCGGACAAGTAAAAAGACGAGTTTTCCTTTATCTGTGCGGTTATATACCCAACCCTGAAGGGTGACTTCCTGGTCAATATAATCCGCGATCTTATCTGCTCGTATGATGGGTGCCATAATCCTACCTCCCTGCCTAATTATAGATCCAGCTTGATATGTAAATCCCTGAGCTGGCTCGGTTCCGCGGGTGATGGCGCATCCGCCATCAGATCACGTGCGGTTTGACTCTTGGGGAATGCAATCACCTCGCGGATGTTTGGTTCATCAGCCAGGACCATGCAGAAGCGGTCAATGCCTGATGCAATTCCACCGTGCGGTGGTGTGCCATATTCAAATGCTTCCAACAAATGCCCGAAGCGTTCGCGTGCCACATCAGGGTCCAGACCGATCAGCTTGAATACCCTCTCCTGCAAGTGACGTTCGTGAATTCGGATCGAACCGCCACCCACCTCATAATTATTCAACACCAGGTCATACTGCTGGCCGTGTGCTTTACTGGGATCAATATCCAACAGCGGGATATCCTCCACCATCGGTGCAGTGAACAAATGGTGACTCGGGTCCCAGCGCTTTTCTTCTTCATTCCAAACAACAAATGGAAAATCAATCACCCAGCAAAATGCCAGGATGTTATTGTCCACCATTCCCATTCTTTCAGCCAGGAGTACCCGTAGTCTTCCCAATACATCAAATACAACCGCTGGTTTATCCGCTACGAACAGCAACAAATCTCCCGGTTTGGCATTCATCGCTTCCAGAATGGACCCGAGAACATCTGGTTTAATGAATTTTGCAAAAGATGAGCGTTGCTCACCGTTAGGGGTGATCGCTACATAAGCTAATCCTTTTGCACCAAACTTCTTCGCAATTTCGGAAAGTTCATCCAGCTGTTTCCGGCTATAATCTCCAAGCCCGGGGGCATTGATACCCCGCACATGCCCACCTGTAGCTACAGTGCTTTCGAATACCTGGAAGCCGGATGCGCCGGCAAACTCTGTGATATCCTGCAATTCCATCCCAAAACGAAGGTCAAATTTATCATTACCAAAGCGTCTCATTGCTTCCTGATAGGTGAGCACTGGCCAGGGGCTGGCGTAGAGTCGTTTACCCGGTAATACCTCCGCCACAAGTTTGGTGTACATTGCTTCAATCAGCTGCATGATATCTTCCCGCTGCACAAATGACATTTCAAGGTCCAGCTGCGTAAACTCCGGCTGGCGGTCTCCACGTTGGTCTTCATCCCGGAAGCAGCGTGCAATCTGAAAGTAGCGTTCCATCCCCGCTACCATGAGCAGCTGTTTCAGCTGTTGCGGTGATTGAGGCAAGGCATAAAATTCACCTGGATAAACTCGCGATGGCACCAGATAGTCACGCGCTCCCTCAGGAGTAGTTTTGAACAGAATGGGAGTCTCAATTTCAAGGAAGCCTTTACTATCCAGGAAATCGCGTATGAATTTGACCACTCGGTGACGCAGGATGAGGTTCTTGCGCATTCTTTCCCGGCGCAAGTCCAGGTAGCGATAGCGCAAACGGATTTCCTCATTTTCATCCTCTTCTTTGCTGATCGTAATGGGGGTTGTCTTCGCCTGGTTGAGTACCTTCACCTTTTTAGCGAGAATTTCAACATCTCCGGTCGGCATATTGGGGTTGGCCAATCCCTCCGGGCGTAGCCGCACCGTTCCCTCCACCTGTATCACCCATTCCGGGCGCACTTCTTCAAGCGCCCGATGAATATCAGGGTAATCAGCTGGATCGGTGACCACCTGCACCATTCCGAATCGGTCTCTCAAATCAACAAAGTTGATCCCACCATGGACTCGTCGACGATTTACCCAACCCGCCAGGGTGACATCCGTCCCTGCATGGCTGCCACGCAGCTCACCGCATGTATGTGTCTTGTACATAAATTACCTCCATCAGATATTCGTTGAAATACCGATTGACAAAATAAATCGCCCTTCGCAAGCTGCGTCGGGCGACGGGTAGTCCGTATTAAGGCTTAGCGATGTTGCAGCCTGAAGCCTCTCGCCCAACGCAAGATGGGATTATCATTAACATTATCATTCAGTCCAGTAAATGCCCAGGTAAACATGATTATTACTTGCCTATAGATTTTCAGCATTATACACGAGAAAAGGTTAGCATGGAAGGAAAAGTAGTGTAAAATAACACCCGCAGATTAATATATCGTTAGTAGGAGTATGTGTATGGTGCGGAAATGGGTTGTTTTTATCGGTGGATTTCTCATTCTGACTTCCCTGTTGGCAGCCTGTACAGGTCCACAAGGTGATCAAGGATCTGTCGGGCCAGCAGGTCCTGCAGGTCCTGAAGGACCAGCTGGTCCGGTGGGTGGATCAGGTCTTGTGGGCGAAGCTACTCCGACTGTGGCTGAATATGTGGGAGACCAATTATGTTCAGGGTGCCACTTTGATTTATCCCTGTCTTATATGAAATCAGGCCATCCCTGGAGTCTCTCAACAGTCACAGATGGCAACCTGCCAGACTACCCATTTACACAGCTTACCTCCCTGCCTCAGGGTTATACCTTGCAGGATATCAGTTATATTATCGGGGGTTATTTTTGGAAGGCGATCTTTGTCAATTCACAAGGCTATATCATCACGGATGCGCCCGGTTCAACTGAAGACCCAACCTATTTGAACCAGTTCAACATTGGAAATTCAAGCCTCGGGACCAGTTCAGGCTGGGTCTCATTCCACGCTGGTGAGCCTGATTTGTCTTTCAATTGCGGATCATGCCATACCACCGGATACGACAATGGTGGCAATCAGGATAATCTTCCTGGAATTGTTGGCACCTGGGCAGAGCCTGGTGTACGCTGTGAGCGTTGTCATGGTCCTGGTAGTCTCCATGCGAATGACCCAAAGGGCGTCAGCATGCTGGTTGAACGTGATTCCGCCTTATGCCGGGAATGTCATATTTACGTCCCCACCGCCTCCCTCGAGGTTACCAATGGCTTTATCCAGCACAGTGACCAATTAGGAGACTTGTCACAGAGCAAGCATCAGATCTTGGATTGCCTCACCTGCCATGATCCTCATTCAGGGGTAGTGCAATTACGTCTTGAGGATCAACAGACCTCTCGTCTTCTCTGCCAGGATTGCCATTTCAAACAGGCACAGGTCCAGAATAATCCCAGACATACTGCCATTAACGTAAGCTGCACCGATTGCCACATGCCTCGCCTGATCCAGAGTGGCGCGGTTAATCCCCAGGCATTTACTGGTGATATCCGTACGCATGTGGTCGCAATTGATCCACGCCTGGTCAGCCAGTTTAATGAAGATGGCTCATTGGCGTCTGGTCAAATCAGCCTGGATTATGCCTGTCGCCATTGTCATGGATCGACCAAGTCAGATGAAGAATTGCTGGCAGCCGCCAGCGGTTATCACGAAATACCAACCTCTCAGCCAATTCCATAAAACAATTGGATAATTGTCAGTCCTTGAAAAATTGCGGGCGAACATCACCCGTAATTT
>Ga0154777_1087_pt2 | contig 45220 bp, 36 predicted proteins | sample Rifle2008BG16ft_FD_105785 | JGI IMG/M metagenome (GOLD analysis project Ga0154777, IMG submission 105785) | Chloroflexi bacterium RBG_16_47_49 | reverse complement strand
TCCAACGAAACAACCATTTGGCTTCATCGGTTCTCATATTCACGCAACCGTGGCTCATTTGCAAGCCAAAATTGTCATGCCAGTAAGTACCATGAAAGGCATTTCCTGGAGGAGACAGGAAGAACAATGTCCATGGAACCCCAGGCAGGTCAGAACCATCCGCTGCCAGGTCTCCATCCCCCATGTGTTTGGATGGCATCTTCGACTGAATGTTAAATTGACCACGGGGAGTATCCCAGGGAACGTCATTCGGATCAGGTTGCTTATTTAACCCAGAAGAGATACGGGTGGACATTACAATCTGGTCCCCTTCGTAAGCAATTAGAGTTTGGTTTTGAATGGATACCTCAATTCGCTTCTCATTCGGAGGGACATTTGGAGAAATCGGAGTGATTTCCTCGTCCGGAATAATGCGCATATGGCTGGCTGGAACGTGATACTGGTCTTCACGCAGCTCATCATAAAGCCTATACCATGGGGTACCATCTGGACCTTCATCCACACCCACTCCCCAATGGGTGGATAGGTAATATAAGCGACTTCGTGGCAACCAACCATCCGAAATACTGTATTGGTAGATTTGGGTGTATGGAACTGTGACTTCACAAAGTTGTCCGCTTTTGGGGAGTGAAACCACAGGTGTGTTATATCTAAATTTCACTTTTTGGATATAAGCACTATGGATATAACCCTCCCAGATGCGGTACCAGATCGGATTATAGGGAGGACCATCCTGTGGGGTTAACGAATAATATAGGTTTTTAAGGGTATCACGGCGCAGATAGCCGACAGTTTCTCCTACAGGCCAGGTAGGTTCTTTAAAAACACTGACTGTATCCCGAGTTACACGTCCGATAATCCCGCTTGGGCGGGTGGCATCATCCGTAGAAGGTGGGAATGGATTGGCAGCCAGTGTCGATAGGGCCAATGCACCTAGCTTAAGAAAACTCTTCCGTGAGAGGCGTTTATGCATGTGAATAATTTTAATGATCCAGAGCAAAGTAGGCAAGGAGGTTCATATGAATGCTTTTTAATATTTGGTTTTATGTTGGTTATTCATTTGTGACCAGATGATCCTTATCGGTTATAAGGAAATAACGCCTGAATGCAGCACTTTCAGCCAATGCAGAATTAAGGCGGGTTGAGCTTGTCCTCGTGTCTTTCTTGGTCATTTTGGTACCAGCCTCTACCCTGATTTCATCATCCTGGATGGAAAAAATGCTTACATGACCATGTGCCTCCAACCATTCAAGACCAATCTTTATGGTTGAGGTCCTTTGTGCCGTTGCAACTGCCAGGGAGGAAAGACTGGTGATCCCTACGGCTGATTTGATCCGGTATTTCAATAATCCTAGCAAGCGTTTGAGAAATGCTTCTGGTTCATCCATCCCCGGATTAATACCGAATAAATACACTTTGTTTGGCTTAACTTTTTGAAGCATTCCACGAAGTTCGTTTTGACCAGGTGGTATCGTCCAAATGGCTAACTGGTTGGACGGGTAGAGAGAGAAACGATCGAGAAAGGTGATTCTTGATGGCGGATCGGACTCTCCCCAGATTATGAGTTCTTCTTGCTGCTTGATTTCTAATAATTTTTCCAAAGGCTCGGTCTCTTCCCTCAAGTCAACCACTTCAATTTTGAGTTTCTTTGAGCTTAATGAAATTGTTGGTGCTTCAACCAATCGGTAGTCCACCCATTCGATTTGCACGTCGCGTTGACCCCGATAAGTACTGGCGCGAACTGAATATGCCAGATCAAAAGGGGTTTCTGGTAAGGTAAAACCTGCACCCTGCCACCAGATGGAGCGTTGCGTATGACCGAGCTCATCTTCGATGGTAAGCTGAAGGTGTTCGTCATTACGCCCTACGGCAGCGTAGCCGGTCAGCCTTAGATTCCGAGTTGCCAAAACTAACGGAGGATTCCCTGCTCCGAACGGAGCCAGACGTTCCAAATCCTCGACCAGATCCAAGGACAATTCCGGCAGAGTCAGATACCCATCGATTTGCAGGTCTTTCTCTTTTTGGATTCCAACCCCCATGTTCAGGATCGTTCGTGAGATGGCTCTGCGGAACTCCGGGATGCAGTCAGGATCAATCGCCAGACCAGCTGCCATCGGATGACCCCCGAACTCCTTTACCAGTTCCCGATTGGCTGCAATGGCTGATGTGATGTTTACAGGTTCGGTTGACCTTGCTGATCCGCGTGCATCCTCACCAGGTGGGGAAGACAGCAATATTACCGGTCGATGATACTGTTCCATTAAACGTGAGGCGACTATTCCGATCACACCTGCAGGCCAGCTGGGATGTGAGAGTACCAGGATCGGATAATCCAGCAATTTTGGGTCCAATGATAGTTGAACCAAAGCTGCCTGGTAGACCTGGTCACATAGTAACTTACGTTGGGCATTCATCCCCTCCAGCTCCAAAGCAAGGATACGAGCTCGACTTCTGTCGGAGGTCGTCAGAAGCTCGACAATTTGGTTGGCATCATCCAGGCGACCAAGGGCGTTCATCCGGGGAGCCAGGATAAAGGCAATATGCTCTTCGGTGAGATTGGATTGGTTTAATTCAACCAGCTCCATGATCGAAAGTAAACCTTCTCGCTGGGTATTGCGCAAGACATCCAATCCACGCTGGAGCAGATAACGGGTATCCCATTTAAGCAATGCGATGTCTGCGACGATACCCAATGCAACCAGATCGAGATATTGAGATGATTTCTCGTCCTCTCCATTCATGTGAAGTAACTGCTCAACGACTTTATAAGCCACCCCAACCCCGGGAAGAGTGCTCAATGGATGGTGAAGAGGTAACATTTTCGGATTAACAAGAGCTTCCGCAGTGGGTAGTTGTTCCGGGAGGTCATGATGATCGGTAACCAGTACTGGAACACCCCTGTTTTGGGCAAAGTCGATCGATTCATGAGAGGTGACCCCGGTATCACAGGTCAGGATTAATTTCACATCTTGCCGCAGAAATTGTTGTAGAGCTGTCAATCCGATACCATGAGATTCAGCACCACGAACAGGAATATGGAAGATTACATTTCCACCCAAATCTCGCAATGCTGAGACGAAAACTGTAGTGGAGGTTTGTCCGTCAACATCAAAATCACCCCAGACACCAATCTTCTTTTTACCCGAAATTGCCTTGTAAAGAATGTCTGCCACTTTTTCCAAATCTGGCAATTCGACTGCTGGTGTGGGACGATAGTATTCCGGGGATAGAAATCCTTTGGCAGAATCCGGATCAGTTATTCCCCGCTGAAATAATACCTGGCTGACCAATGGAATCCCACCGATGGATTGGATGAGATTATCTGGAACAGATATTTCGTGAGGTTCAAGCCAGGTTCTCAGCATAGCTTTTTAGAATTCAATTTCACCAATTTGCTCATAATCAATGATGACGTCTTGAGATGATGGAATTGATTCCTGCCACTCTTCCAGCTGGGGTAATTCTCCAGGTTTTACTCCCCGATTACACAATGACCGGTAAGTGCAGAACAAGCAGCGCTTCTCATCGGGTGTAAGTGGGAAAATAGCATCAGATTTTAAGCTGATTGTCGAGATCAAATTTCCAAGATACCTGGAATCCGCTTCATAAGCTGGTGAATTGTAACTGAAGCGCTCCGGCAGCTCTGGCTGATTGGTGAACCAATAAATCATTTCAATCTGGCTTGAATCGACCGGACCCACGCCGGTTAACGCAGAAGCCGCCCGCGCGAGCACATATGGGTAGACATGGGTCTGCAAGCGGTCTGCCAACCATTTCCGTTTGGGATGGTTGTAAGATGTTTTCCAATCCAGGATGACCAACTTGCCGCCTGGTTGAATCATCAACACATCATATTTGGCGACCAGACGAAAATTGTCCATTGGTATGGAAAGGGTCAATTCCTCAAAATGCGTATTCCCTTCCTGAAATATAAGAGCCAGGATTCCATCTTTGAGTGAATGGGTGTAGTTTCTCCACCACAAATCCATGAGCTCGTCATCCCCTACAGAGCCTTCAATCTGAGATTCAAGCACACCGGACAGGTGCTGGCGGACGATTTTATGAAAGCGTGACCCTTGATCCATCATGCGCTCATATTCAAGAAAAGGTTCTGCTTCCACAGCAGGCCAGGCTTGGTGAAGCATATACCGCAATTGGAAACGTCTCTGGCAATCGACGTAGTCCTGTAAATTGCTTTGATTGAATAGAAAACCTTCTGGCAGAGTCATTGTTTCATCATCCCTTGTTTTTCAAGATATGAATAGAGCTCAGCCAGGGGGATGGCTGGTCGGGATTCACCTTTTCTTCCATTATTCCAGGTGATGATCAACTCTTTTTTCGCCCGGGTTATTCCAACATAGAGCAACCTTAATCGTTCACGGGCATAATCCAAGCGGGCTTGCTTTGTCGATTTACCTTCCTGATACCAATGATATTCATCGCTGGAAAACAGAGCCTCCAACTGGGCTAATGATTCAGCTTCAATATTTAGATAATCTCTAATAAACCATTTCTCTGAAATGTATGGATCGCCTTGCACCCCGGATGGAAAATCATAATTATTGACCGACATGAGATATACCCGGTCCCATTCCAAACCTTTGGCTTTGTGCATCGTAGAAACGATGACTTTGCCTTTATACTTGTCGGGCTCGAAACCAGAATCACTATCGCTGAATCCCAAGAAGCGCCTCTCATTTTTAGCGATGACAACCAGTTCATCGGATAGCTCCTTTAACCGCCAATCGGGATGAGTTCGCTGGGTTCTAGCTAAGAGCACGGCTAACTTATGAGCGATAGCCAGCTCACCTGGATCGGTAAGAAGATCTTGGGCTAGAGTTAGCACGATTTGGTCGATAGGTAGCAACACTGAACGCTGCCACTTGCGGACAACTTGACGGTACTGTGAGAGTTGCTGGTAATTATCTGGGGAAAGAACGGTTAAGCTGGTATTTTCAAGCCAATCCACCCCGTCTATTGGCCAGATGAACTCTTCAACATGCTGAATTTTGTGCAACAGCTCAGCAACTTGTTCAACAATGACTTTTTCGACCTCATTCTGCCGGCTATCACGCTTCCATACTTTATAAACCAAAGCCAGCTTGCTTGAGGATTGAGGGTCTGCCAGATAGCGCAAAATATGTCCCAGACTGCCTGCTGAGAAGCGCGTAGTACTCGAACTGCGTAACAGGTCGTCATGATAAGGGAGGTTACGTTTTCTGAGCTCATCCACTAAATCAAAGGCACGTAGATTGCGTGGAGCCAGAACTGCAACGGTGGAATCTTGATGATCAGGTAACCAGCGTTCAAGACTTTCTGCCACTGCCTGAATTTCCTCTGCAGGGGTGTATTTTCGCAGGGTGATATGAATATATGTCTGCTCATCTGGTGGGTTTGGTTGTGGGTCATCTACGGGCGTCGGCTCAATCAATGGCGAGGTTTGTAATGCATCGCGTAAACCTTCATTCGGGTGTTCCGCATGGCTCCAGAGGACCAGATGATTGGCAAGATTAATCAATCCAGGTGTTGCGCGCCCTGAATTAGGCAGCTCTTTTTGAATCACCTCTGGCTGGTTTATAAACCTGCGTAAATACTCAGGATTGGCTGTGGTAAACGTCTCATATATTGCCTGGTTTGGATCACCAACCCGTACCCAATTACCAGTCTCACCCGATAATAACTTAAGGATCTCTTCCTGGAGCAAGCTGCTATCCTGGGCTTCATCTTCCAAAATATATGGCCAACGGTGACGTAAGCGCTCCAATAAGGAAGCATCCCATTCCAAGGCTGACAACGCCAGGCGGATGAGATCATCGAAATCCACTGCGCCGCGATAAATGAGCGCATTCTGGTAGTTCTCATACATCTCCAATCCCATTTCTGCTAATGGTAGCGGAAGCGAGAGGGAATGAATGAGTTCCTTGAGTCGTTCAGATGTGTAGCGATGATCCTTCGCATAACGGATAAAACTAAGAGCAATATCTTTAACCAATTTTGGAAGCTGTTCCCGATATACCCAATCCCTTTTTGTGGCTTCCAAGGCTGGATCCAAGAATAGATCCAGTTCATTGGGATGACTTTGTAGCCAAGCCTGAGCGATTCCATCACGGATTGAATCTGTTTCCCTTTCGTCAATTATCTGAAACTTCGAATCCAACCCAAGCAGCTCTGGGCGCTCTCGAACAATATCATGAGCTAAACCGTGAAGAGTGCGCACACGGTAACCGATATTGGGGATCAATCCCCTGGTCTCGACGAACGAGCTGATGCGATTATAAAAATTATCGACTGCAGAGTTTATCAATGTAACGATCAGGATCTCCTGATCATCTTCCAGAATCCGGCGCTTCAACAAATCAGCTGCAAGGAATGATAATGTCCAGGTCTTTCCACTGCCAGGCACAGCGGAAATACCCATCCTCCCATGCGTATAGGTCAAAATCTCCTGTTGTTTTGGGCGGAGTTTAAACATCAACCTAGCTCTCTCTTTCAACAGCGATAGATTGCAAGACTCGATGAAATGCTTGCAACAGAGGTCCGCGCTGTTCATAGCCCTGTTCGTTGAACACGCTCAATCCAAGATAAATCTTTCTTCTACAGCGATTCAATAAGCCAAGGACTAATGCATAGAGTACTTGATCACCTGTTTCCACTTCCTCAACATCTGACCAGATTTTCTTTGCATCCCAGTTTCGGTTTAGGACATATGGATGGGTCAATGGTTGATAGAGCCGTTCCGCCCAACTGCGATTACCCACATCCAGCCAGAATTGGATGTCAACTGGATAATTATTGATCAAAAAAGTATAAGCTGGGGCGATAAATACCGCAACTTCCTTTTGAGCCTGCCAACTTGGTATATATTGGGCTGCAATCACACCCTCATGCACCATTTCGATATATTCTTTACCCAATGGAACCCCAGCTTCTTCCAAACTCTCACCGGTCACTCTGCGGAATTTCCGGATCGATTCGACCAGGTTTGCGGTGACCTGACCCATATCGTAACTAAAATGAAAACCATAACCCGGCTGAGACAGAACCTCTCCGAAGAGCATGCTTATGAAGTGGTCCAGGTCATCCGGGCTCGATTGATGATATTCTTCCAACCATATACGCAAATGCTCGTATTTTTCTCCAAGCAGAAATGATATCCTTTCCTGAGCAGATGGGATGATTTGATCGAAAGCGGAAAGCCTGGGAATCCCATCACGCACACGATAAACAATATCCGTCAGGATTTTTGCACGGATCAAGTCTAATCCATCGATGGCTTGTATCAGGCTATGGGCGACATCAAATTTTGAGGGGACAAAGCCCCATTCCGGATGTGCAAGAGAAGCCAAAGTTAACAAACACAAAGTTGCCGGTTCATCGCGTAAGCTACGTGATGGACGATGAGTTTTAACTGGAATATTCTGGAGTTCAAGCCGGTTTACGATGGAAAAACGCAATGAATCGGAGAGGAAAGGCGCTAATACCACGATATCTTTCGGTGACACACCCTCATCATCGATCAAAGATGCGATCTCATTGGTAATCCAATCCAACATCCGGGGATAGTACGTGTGGGTTTCATAACATAAAGCAAGCCGAGGATCAGTTTTGGGTAAAGGCGATGACTTGTGGAGAAGTGAGTCCTTCAGATGAGTTGTCAGAGATTGAATCTCAGGCGAAGTCACAAAAGAGTTGTTGAATGCAATCACCTCTGAGCAATACTTCTTTAACTTAAGCGCACCAATCGGATCTGATCCAAGGAAACGCCGGTATCCAGCTTCGCTGTCATAGATAACCAAAGCAGATTTTACCTGGGGCAGCCACTCGGAGATCAAGTCATGGGCGACCGGGATATCTTCCTCTATGTTATCATAGAGTAAATGACTATAAGTACCAGTGAGATAATCCCTGCACACGTCTAATTTCCATAGATGGTTCCAGAATACTTCTATTTGTAAAGAAAAATCAAGCAAGTTATGCTGAAGACAATATTCACGGAATAATGTCGCACAGGATTGAGCATCTTCATATACTCTGGATTGCCCGGGTTCACCAGACCAGGCTGACATCAATCGCTCGCCAATTTCCGTATATGAAAAACCGACAACTGCAGCTTTATTCAGGTTATCGATAATCTGACTATAAATACGATTACGTTCAATCGTGACTGAGCCAAATAAGCCCTCATTCAGAAGGGGTTTTACAATATAAGCCATATAATACTGTGCGGTCTCAAGCGTCAGAAAAGTGGGAGGTGCATCAAGTCTTGCAAAACCTGCTTGCTCAACGATGGCTGGCCAAAATAAATCGACCATACGTTGAGCTAACCCGCTGACGGTCATGATGGTTGCAATTCCCCCTGCCACGACACCCGGTGTATTCATTGCGGTGAGATAGGGTGTACCCAAGGTGCGCTGGGGCACAATAACAAGGATCGAATTGCCCGGGATTCCGGTATTCATCAGGTATAACATACGTTCAATACCGACTGTAGTCTTCCCTGTGCCGGCTGGGCCTTCAAGGAAGATTTTTTCGTCCGTGGGGCGCTGAATTACTTTGCGCTGTGATGAGATAATCGAAGAGATGGACATTATCGTTAGTATTCTAATCAATCACCGGGTTTCATATATTTCCCCAGCATTTTATCCAAAAGGAAGCTGAAGATGAATGCCAAAATCGAGGCTGCGAAACCAACGATATGGCTGATAACGGGTAAATGCCAGTAATTATAGGAAATTAGATTTGCATAAGGTCCGATTACTGCACTTAACCATAACGCAGACCGAATAGACCTATCCAAGCCGAGTTTGGTCATTAGCCGATTAATGAAAATCGTTGTAAAAGTCAAGCTAAGCCCTACAATAATAAATATCAGTGCCCCGTACCCTTTTTTTAGATCAAAGCCCAACAGAGCCGTCAATGAGGATGACCAAAATAAAATAAACATCCCTACAAAAAAATATCCCAATGTGGTAGAGGCGCGCGGACGATCAATAGACTTCATCCAACGTTCGGCATAAGATTGCATAGCTGCATCAATTTTACGTTCATGTGATTGCATGGTCATAATCCAAATCCATCCTGAGTGAAACCTTGGTGTTATTTCCAACTCATAATGAGAACCAGGCTTAGTTTCTATACGGGATACCCACCAGTAACGAAACCATGCCTAATGAGAAATGTGAGAAAATTAAAGAAAGAGCTATTTATTACTTTCATTTTATCATCAAGACTTGCTGGGATTCATATATGGTCGCAATTTGGAATAGAAAAGGTGGGGATTAATTCGAAATCTCCTTCAGGGTAAGCTAAAGGAGATTCTATGAGATGTACAACCTGGTCGGGGCGCCGAGATTTGAACTCGGGACCTCACGGACCCGAACCGTGCGCTCTAGCCGGGCTGAGCCACGCCCCGAATGCCTGAGATTATAATCGAGCCAATCTGCTTTGACAAGTGCCGGTGATGACCTCATCCATCTCATATTTCAAAAGGTTAACCCCAAGCAGTTCGAGGATGACACTTCGTGGGAGACGACGAAGGGATATATCCGTGGGTCAGAGTAGGCATGGTATAATTTGCACGCTTTATTTTAGATGGGTATTAATCCATCGGTAGCCTCGTAGGAGTAAATATATGTCTGGTCATTCACATTGGGCAACAATCCGGCGTAAGAAAGGTGCCGCAGACGCCAAACGTGGTCAAATATTTACCCGCCTTGCGCGCGAAATCACTCTGGCTGCTCGGGTCGGCGGTGGAGATCCCAGCACAAACGTCAGCCTGGAATTTGCCATTGAGAGAGCACGGGCACAAAATATGCCCAAGGATAACATTGAACGGTCCATCAAACGTGGCACTGGGGAGAGCAAAGAAGGTGGCGAGCTTGAACAGGTATATTATGAGGGCTATGCCAACCATGGGATCGCATTAATGATTGAGGTAGTCACAGACAACCGTAATCGTGCTGTCGCTGAGATTCGGCACGCGCTTTCACGAAACGGCGGCAGCATGGCAGAGGCCGGCTCGGTAGGATGGCAATTCAATCGAGTTGCATATTTCTCCTTCCCGGCAGAAGGTCAGGATCAAAATAAAGTCTTTGAGCTGGCGGTTGAGGCTGGGGCAGATGATGTCATATTTGACAAAAATACAATCGAGATCATTGGTCCGGTGGAGTCATTTAAAGCAATTACAGACAGCTTATCTGGGGCTGGAATTACACCGGAAGAGGCGGGTCTGAAGTTAATCCCCAAGACTGAGATTGAATTAGAACCTGATGCCACAGTTCAAGTGATGCGCACGATTGAATTGCTGGAAGATCTTGATGATGTGCATGAAGTGTTTTCTAACCTGACCATCACTGAAGAAGCCATTGCGAAGTTAGAGGGAGCCTAACCCATCAGGCGAGGATGATCACCTTAGGGATAGACCCCGGAATTGCGACGACAGGTTTTGGCATTATTCGCGAAGAACAGGATGGTCGTCTAACGGTATTGAATTTTGGGGTGATCCAAACCCATTCTACTTTCACTCAACCAGAGCGCTTGGTTCAGCTTTACAAGGGAATAAAAGAGCTTATTCTTCTTCACCACCCAGAGATGGGAGCAGTGGAGAAGCTTTTTTTTGAACGAAATGTACGGACTGCATTAAGTGTCGGGCAGGCGAGAGGTGTTGCCCTGCTTGCCATGGCAGAATTAAACCTGCAAATTGGAGAATATACGCCATTGGAAGTAAAGCAGGCAGTGACGGGGTATGGAGCAGCGGATAAGAATCAGGTGCAACAAATGGTAAAGACGATCCTGGGGTTGGAGGCAATCCCACATCCTGATGATGCAGCTGATGCATTGGCAATAGCAATCTGTCATATCCACAGTGCGAGAATTACCAATTTATACAATGACATTCATGAATGACTTATGGAGACGCTGGTGAGTAAATCTCCTTCGATTGAGTTATTATCCTCAACTCATTGGGAAGATTATGAATTGTTGGATAGTGGATATGGACTCAAATTGGAACGTTTCGGTGCATACAGATTTGTACGACCCGAACACCAGGCAATCTGGAGACCCACTTTATCTCAAACCGAATGGAAAGATGTCGATGCGGTTTTCCAGGCGACCAGTGAGGAGAGTGGTGGAAATTGGATATTTTCCCGGTCGATTGAGCCACAATGGAAGATGCATTACAGGGGCTTATCTTTTATGGCTCGAACGAGTAATTCAAGGCATCTGGGTCTTTTCCCCGAGCAAGCGACCCATTGGGACTGGATCAGAGAGCAGGTAACAGGATGCAATCGTCCCATCCACGTGCTGAATTTGTTTGGCTATACTGGTTTGGCTTCGCTGGCAGCTGCAGCTGTGGGTGCGCAGGTGACTCATGTGGATGCATCTAAAAAAACAATCCAATTTGCCAAGGAGAACCAACAACTATCTGGGCTGGGGAAAAAACCGATTCGATGGATCATCGATGATGCGGTGAAGTATATCAAGCGGGAGGCACGCCGGGGAATGCATTATGACGGAGTTATCCTGGATCCTCCCAAATTCGGTCGAGGTCCGAAGGGTGAGGTGTGGGAATTCTTTAAAATGCTGCCATTTTTACTCCAAGAAATCAAACCCGTACTGGCACCCAAACCAGTCTTCCTGGTCATCACAGCGTATGCGATTCGGGCTTCAGCACTCTCATTACACTACACAATACAAGAGATGATGAGCGATTTCCATGGGGAACTATCATCCGGGGAGCTGACCATAACTGAAAAAAGCGCTGGTAGAATTCTATCCATGGCAATATTTTCCCGCTGGTCTTCGTCATGAATATTTGATTCAAGCAATCAGGAGTTAATTTATGATCTCCATCCTGCGTGGTAACGTCATTTCGCAAGAAACCGATGGCATCATTGTAGATGTGAATGGGATTGGCTTTCACATCATGGTACCTACATTTTTAAGGGATCGTGTCCAACCTGGCGAGGCTGTTTATTTATACACGAAGATGATCATTCGGGAAGATGCATGGCTCCTGTGTGGCTTTGAGACGAGAGAGGGACGGGATGTGTTTGAATTATTGTTGAGCGTCAATGGAATAGGACCCCGTCTTGCAATGAGCATCCTTTCCACTCTCACACCCGACACTATTCGAAGAGCCGTTTTCAATGATCAAGCGGATTTATTCAATCGCGTTCCAGGGATTGGCAAAAAGACAGCTCAAAAAATAGTGCTCCACTTGCAGGACCGGCTCCCATCTGCAGAGGGATTAGCCCCGCTTACGAGGATCAGTGATGTGGATTCAGAAGTCTTAGGGGCCTTGACGACTTTGGGTTATAGCCTGGTTGAAGCACAAGCTGCTCTACAATTCATCCCACGCGACACTCCACAGGAAATTGAAACAAGATTGCGAATCGCATTGCAATACTTTACCACTCCATAATTTTGTAAGATTAGCAGCCATTAAGTCGTAGATAAAGAAACTAATCCCAACTGTTGATTTGTGTTGCCCTTGAGCATACCTATGACCAATTTCATTATAGAAGTTAATTTCTTTGACTGTTGTAAGACCTAGCCTGAAAAGTAGATCTCCCATTCGTTTCTTCAGCTTGATAAAAAATCAGCCGGGTCTCAAAGGGGAATAATAGCTGGATTATATGCTATACTTTTCACATTCATCAGCATGACCATTGGGTATTGTCTCGTTTACCAACCAATCAGGAGATATCGCGATTGATATTGAAAATGTGATTAACAGACCTGGTTGCCAGAAAAAAGTGATTTATGAAATTAGATATAAACATTCCTAAACAGTTTATTCACCCCAATCCCATATCCATCATTAAGGTTAAAGGCACGCATAGGGAAATCGGACGTCAGATCGGTGAAGCTTATCGCGAGAATATACAGCACCACCTGGAAAATACTCGAGAGTTAATTACTTGTACCTATGGAACGCTTGAGCTTGATTGGCCTGGAGCAAGGATGCAGGGGCGTAAGTATATCCCTTTCGCTCAGGAGCGCTTCCCACAGTACGTTGAAGAGATGTTTGGTTTATCAGAAGGGGCAAATGTTGACTTTGATGATGTTGGGGTAGTCAATGCACTTGAGGCAGTTACGATTGATGCATTGCACTTGAGCAAGTGCACCAGCATGGCATTAAGTGAAACGAATACTGCCGATGGTCACGTGTTAATCGCACATAATGAAGACTGGATCCCTGAGGATGAACCTGATGTGTTCCTCATCCATGCGGAACCGGATGATGAACCCCCATTCCTCGCCATGACATATGGCGCGCTATTACCTAACATTGGCTTCAATGCGTTTGGGATTGCCCAATGTTGTGATTCTGTTTATCCGAATGATAGTCGTATTGGGATCCCACGCTTATTTGTCTCACGAGCTGTCCTGGCAGCTAAAACCCCCGCAGAGGCTATCCGGCGGACACTCATACCACGAAGGGCGGCAGGTTATAACCATTTGCTTGCCCATGAAAGCGGGGAAATATATAGTGTGGAGGTGTCTGCCAGGAAGTTTGCGATCATCTATGCTCAAGACGGATATATGGTACATACAAACCATTACCTGGATGCCAATATGCAAACCGTCGAATATGAACCTGATGAACTTATCGCCACACGAGTGCGTCAATTCAGAGCAAATCGGTTGCTGAAGGAGTCAGATCAGCATACCATCGAATCGATCCAGGCGATCCAGCGAGACCATATTAATTTTCCCAACTCGATATGCAACCATGCGGAAGATGATATGGACCCTATAGACCGCGAAAAAACGATTAATTCGATGATCATTGACCTCAGTGCAAGGGCGATGCACATAGCTTGGGGTAACCCGTGTGCAAACCCGTACCATACGTATTATCTCGATGCCTGATGGTATAATAATTTCGATGGTCGATATCATGCCGTGCGCCCCTAGGCAGGAATTACCAGGAGCATAAATTGGCGTTTAACCCCCTTAACTGGCTCTTAGGTTTTTTTTCATTGGATATAGGCATTGACCTGGGTACAGCAAATACCCTGGTTAATGTACGTGGCAAGGGCATTGTGATCAATGAACCCTCCTGGGTCGCAATCGATAAAAGAACCAGGATTCCCTTAGCCATTGGCGCTGAAGCCAAAGAAATGATGGGGCGAACTCCACCCAATGTGATTGCAATTCGCCCGCTTAGAGATGGGGTGATTTCCGAATTTGAGATCACACAGGCAATGCTCGAGTATTTCATTGAGAAAGCCCACAGGCAGAGCATTGTGCCAGTCCCGAGACCACGTGTTGTGGTGGGAATTCCATCGGGGGCAACAGAAGTGGAGAAACGTGCAGTTTATGATGCAGCCATGTCTGCTGGTGCTCGGGAAGCTGGTTTAATCGAAGAGCCCATGGCTGCGGCTTTAGGCGCAGGTTTGCCGGTCAACGAAATACGCGGAAGCATGATTGTGGACATTGGAGGTGGAACATCTGAGGTAGCGGTCATCTCCATGGGAGGAATCGTTATCTCGCGTTCTCTGCGGGTGGCAGGCGACGAACTGGATCAAGATATCGTCCAATACATGCGGAACAAGTACAATTTGCTCATTGGTGAGCGGATAGCTGAACAAGCTAAAATTGCAGTAGGGTCAGCTGCTCATTTGCCAGAAGAAAAAACGATCCTATTACGAGGCAGAAATTTAGTCACTGGGTTGCCTGAGAGTGTTGAAGTCTCTTCGGTTGAAATTCGGGAAGCAATTTCCGTTTCGGTAAACACGATTGTCGAAACAGTGAAAGATGCGATGGATGAGACACCTCCAGAGATTATTGCGGATTTAATGGACGTAGGAGTATGTCTATCAGGTGGCGGTGGGATGCTGCAGGGGTTGGATCGAAGATTAACCGATGAGTTGAAAATCCGTGTCTGGGTGGCTGAAGACCCAATGAGCTGTGTCGCTAGGGGGGCGGGATCGATCCTCGAGGATTATGAACATCTGAACCATCTATTGACCAGCCTGGAGCGTTCTAGCAACGTACGACATAACTAGTCTGGTTGGTAATGGAGGGTGCTTGGTGTTCAAAAATACCAGCCCTCCATTATATAAGCAACCTTGAAATGATGAAATCAAACACCCCGCACTCAATGCAATTAATTGTTATACTTTTAGTGGCGCTGGGACTGATCGGGTTAGCTTTAGGCGGATATCTCACACCCATTTCCAGAATTTTAGTCAATCCAATTGTTTCCGCTCAAACATGGCTTGCCAAGCGATATCAGGCGATACAAAGCCTGATAACCCAGCCGGAGGATGTCACCACCCTTCGCCAGAAAAATGCACAGTTGGAAGCGGAAAATTCAAGCTTACAAGTACAAATCATTGAATTGCAGCAACAAGTCACTGAAGCTCAATTGCTATCAACCCTGGTTGACTACGAAAGAAGACATGTTGAAAACCAGTATATTGCTGCAGCTGTGATTGCTCGCGATATCAGTCCATTCATGCATTATGTGATCATTGATCGTGGCTCAGATGATGGTTTACGAAAGGGAATGCCAGTAATTACTCAACAAGGTCTGGTTGGAAGCATTGCGGCAGTGACTGCAGGAGCTGCAAGGGTCCAACTCATCAATGACCCAGGATCAAGTATTAATGTGATCCTGCAACAATCAGAGATTGAGGCAGTGCTTAATGGTCAAATTACCGGTGAAATTGAGTTGGACATGATTTCTCAAAATGCAATCGTCCAACCTGGAGACCTGGTAATGACTTCAGGTTTGGGAGGAAAATATCCTGCCAGCATTGTCATTGGGCAGGTGGTTACGATAAGAAGTGAAACATATGCACTCTTTCAAACTGCCAGTGTACAACCGGCGGTAGATTTTTCACAGCTGGAGATCGTGTTAATCATTACGAACTTCCAGCCAGTGGATATTACACCTTTGGTTCCTGCCCCCAACGCACCCTGAAAAAACTGAGATGATTAATTTGGTTGGATTAATCCTTTTTGGAATATTAGCTATCCTCCAGAGTACGATCGTGAGCAGGATGCCATTATTGAATGGGACGGCGGATTTAATCCTGTTGTTTATCGTTTCCTGGGCGCTTCAGGATCGAGTAGAATCTGCATGGCAATGGTGTTTGATTGGTGGCATATTTGCCAGCTTGTACACAGCCTTACCATTTGGATCACTCGTTATAGCATATCTATTCGGCACCGGGATAGCCAGAATACTGAAGCGACGAGTATGGAAAGCACCTTTTCTGGCAATGTTGGCGGCAACTTTCATCGGAACTTTGGTTGTTCATCTGATCTCCCTGATCGCCCGCCTCATTATGGGGGTTAACATACCAATCACAAGCGTCCTCAATTTGATCCTGTTGCCTGGATTGTTGTTGAATCTAATATTGGCAATCCCTGTATTTTCCATTATGCATGATATGGCTGGTTGGTTGTATCCAGAAGAGTTGGAAGCATGAAAAGTTCACCTGCATTGAAGAATATGGTAGAAACATGGCGGATAATTTTCCTTGGTAGTCTTCTAGTCGTCATTTTCTTTATCTATGTTGCTCGCTTATACGACTTACAAGTTGTGCAATACTCTGATTGGCTGGCTAAATCAAATGAGAACCGCACTCACGAGATCAATTTGCCTGCCTCGCGTGGAACGATTTATGATCGTAAGGGGTATATCGTAGCGAGAAATATCCCCTCTTATAATGTAGTTATCACACCCGCTGATTTACCGGATGACACGGGAGAGATACAGACTATCTATAGGGAGATATCCAATTTAACTGGAATCCCAGTTAACCGCGGGGAGGTTTCAACGAGCGACCCTTACGTACCGTGTATATCCGATCATGGTATCACAGAGATTGTCACCTATGGCGAAACTACTGCTCCCTACGAACCCGTAAAAATAACTTGCGATATAAACCAGCAGATTGCCTTGGCGATTCAAGAGAATGCATCCACCTGGCCTGGTGTTGGGATTGAAGTTGTCCCCGTTCGAGATTACCCGACCGGATCACTGACTGCCTCAATCGTTGGATTCCTCGGTCCGATTCCAGCAATTGATGAAGATTATTATCGCACGATGGGATTTGTTCCTAATCGCGATAAAGTCGGTTATGCGGGTGTTGAACTGTACTTCCAAAATCTATTAGCAGGAGTAAATGGTCATCGTGTGGTCGAATGGGATATTGCTGGACAGATCCTTGATGATTTGGTCCCACCAGTGTCTTCGACACCCGGCTCCAGTATTGTTTTGACCATCGATACTCGCTTACAGCAGGCGGTGCAGTCAATTTTAGCGGATGAGATAAATGATTGGAACAGGGCGCTGGGTGAAGAACGAATGACGAGTGGTGCGGTGATTGCTATCAATCCACGAACCGGGGAGATACTTTCACTGGTTAACTACCCAACCTATGAAAATAATCGCCTGGCACGGGTTATCCCCGCATATTATTATCAGCAACTCATATCTGATAAGCGAAACCCACTGTTAAACCTGGCAGTCGGAGCGGAACTACCCGCCGGCTCAGTGTTCAAATTAGTCACTGCAACCGGTGGATTGAATGAAGGAATCGTCACACCTGAAGAAATCATCAAAACCCCCGGAAAAATCACCGTGACCGAACGCTTTTATGCCAATGATCCGGGAAGACCAAGGGATTTTGTCGATTGGATTTACCGGACCAGGCCGGAAGGGTTTGGTCAACTTGACTTCGTGCATGCAGTAGCAAATTCCAGCAACGTTTACTTTTATAAAGTTGGGGGAGGATATCAGGATGAAGTGGATCCAGGCTTGGGGATTTGCCGCCTTGGAACTTACGCTCGTGCTTTAGGGTATGGCACTCTGCCAGAGGGATATGCTGGACTGCCGGCAGGGTACAGTACCCCCGAAATTGAGCTTCCGGATGTAGCCTCCGGGTTGATCCCAGATCCCACCTGGAAACGCATCAATCAAGGTGAAAGCTGGTCAACAGGTGACAGTTATATCGTTAGTGTGGGACAAGGATATGCCTTAGCAACACCCTTGCAGGTGCTATTATCTGCAGCAACGGTTGCTAATAACGGTAAGTTAATGGCACCTACTATTTTGTATGAAATCCTTGATAGTGAAGGAAATATTATCCAGCCTTTTATGCCTCGTCTACGCTGGGACCTGACTGTTGACCCGGTTATACAAAGTTATGAGGATAATACGATCCGAGGCTGCCAGCTAACCGGTAAAATGAAGACCGTGGAACCTTGGGTATTCGACCAGATCCGCACAGGAATGCGCTTGGCTGTGCTGGAGGGGACGCTTAAATCAATATTCACGAATGTGAATATTGCTGCGGCTGGAAAAACTGGCACTGCAGAATATTGTGATGAATTTGCCAAAGCAAAAAATCTATGCGAGCCTGGTAACTGGCCTTCCCATGCCTGGACTGTGGCTTTTGCCCCCTATGAAGATCCTGAGATTGCAGTTGTTGCATTTGTCTATAACGGTGGTGAAGGTGCCAGTGTAGCTGGTCCAATTGTCCGTAGAGTACTGGAAGCGTATTTTGAATTAAAATCGGCTGATAGTACAGTGATTCCTTAGTCTTGGAATAGATGGCTGAGTCAGTGCTATAATCGTTCGATTACTTTTCGAATATGATGACGATTTACAGAATAACATCCGAGTGTTTTGAATAGAATGAGTCAGACAAATTGGCGTCACTTTGATTTCTGGCTATTAGGTGCGGTCGTATTATTGACGATCTTTGGCATCACTATGATCCGTTCAGCGGTGGCTGGAAATATCGAACTGGAGGAAACCAATCTTGTACAACGACAGTTGATCTTTGCAGTTTTTGGCTTCATCGTTATTTTTGTTGTGTCTGCGATTGATTATCATCTATGGGCTTCCATAAGTAGACCAATGTATATTATTACCGCGATATTCTTGGGAGCATTGACGATTGCTGGGCAGGCTTTGTATGGATCAGCGCGTTGGTTTGACACAGGTGTAATCCTCATTCAGCCATCAGAGCTGGCGAAAATCGTAGTCATCCTGGTATTATCCGATTTTTTCGCTAGAAATATAGATAAACTAGACAATCTTACCTGGATAGGTCGCAGCTTTTTGTATACCTTGGGCATTGTCGTGTGGATTATCCTACAACCCAATTTAAGTACTTCCCTGGTAATCTTAGCCATCTGGTTCAGTTTGCTTTGGGGAAGCGGATTAAAAATCAAATACCTGCTCGCTTTTGGGGGGATTGGCCTGGTTGCTCCCTTTGCAGCATTTCCATTTTTGGCAGACTATCAAAAACAGAGGATTATAAATTTCCTGTTTGCTGACCCCAATGCGACCCAAGGAGAGACATACAATATTCAACAAGCCTTGATCAGTATCGGTTCGGGTGGGTTGTTAGGGAAAGGTTATAACCAGGGTACACAAGTCCATTTGAGATTCCTCAAAGTCCGTTGGTCTGATTTCATCTTCTCAGCCACTGCAGAGGAATTTGGTTTAATTGGATCAGTGATCATCATGCTTTTATTGCTGTTTATTATATTTCGATGTCTGCGTGTAGCCAGATTAGCGAGAGACACGTATGGCGGTTTGATCGCATACGGCGTGTCTGTTTTGTTGGCTTTTCAGGGAATGGTTAATATTGGAGTAAATTTAAAGCTTTTACCAGCAACGGGTCTTCCGTTACCTTTTATCAGTTATGGGGGCAGCTCATTACTCTCCTTGTTACTCGGGATTGGATTGGTGGAGAGCGTTATATTGCGCCATAAACCATTAGAGTTTTGATCTTAACTTGGGAATGATTTATCCTAAAGCGTAGAGAGATAATTACCGTAGGGAGTTTTCCATTGACAAAAGATAATCCAGTTCGGGTTCGTTTTGCGCCATCACCCACCGGTCATACTCACATCGGAAGTGGGCGTACTGCACTCTATAATTACCTGCTCGCGCGACAAACCGGAGGCACATTCATCTTAAGGATCGAGGACACAGATCAGAAACGTTATGTTCCTGGGGCGGAAAAAGAGCTGATCGATAGCTTACACTGGTTGGGAATTACCTGGGATGAAGGTCCAGGAGTGGGCGGTCCTAATGCTCCATATTATCAGACGCAACGCAAGGAGATCTATCTAGAATATGCCCGCATGCTGATTGAATCTGGCCATGCATATTATTGTTTCTGTACCCCCGAACGTTTGGAAAAAGTGCGGAAGGAGCAAATAACTCGCAAGGAAAATCCACGCTATGATGGGTTATGCCGCGGGTTGGATCGCACTGAATCCGCCGCCAGGGTTTCAGGCGGTGAACGCCATGTTGTGCGGTTTAAAATACCTGAGCCAGGCTCAGTGACCGCACACGACCTAATTCGAGGTGATATCACGGTCGATAATTCCGCTTTGGATGATCACGTCATCGTGAGATCGGATGGATTTGCACTCTATCACCTGGCTGCCATGGTGGATGACCATCTGATGGGGATTACACATGTTATCCGCGGGTCTGAGTGGCTGTCTACGTTCCCACTTCACGTTCTGATTAACCGCGCCTTTGGCTGGCAGGAACCGCAATGGATACATCTGTCGGTTTTTCTTAAGCCGAGTGGTAAAGGAAAGATGAGTAAGCGCGAAGCTTCTACGCTAATACAGGATGGTCACTCGATATTTATAAAAGATTTAGAAGGCTTGGGATATATTCCTGAAGGAGTGGTCAATTGGATTTCCCTGATGGGTTGGAGTTTTGATGATCGAACCGAATTTCTCAGCTTGGAAGATCTGGTCGAAAAATTTAACCTCGCCCATCTCAACCCTTCGCCGGTAGCGATTAACTTTACAAAACTGGACCATTTTAACGGGATGCATATTCGACATCTAACCAGAGAAGATCTAGCGCAAAGATTGGCACCTTATATTGGAAATAGTGACTATAAACTCAATGTCGATACACTCTTCCAGGCCATACCGATCATCCGAGAACGGTTGGTGACCCTGGATGATGTGATACCAGTCGCAGGGTTTTTCTTCAAGGATGAAATAGAACCTGACCCTAATGACTTGATCGGAGATAAACTGACACCTGCTGAATCCGCAAATATAGCCAGAAAGTCCAATATACTTTTGGCATCTTTACCTCGAATTACCAAAGACCTGGCAGAACCTCCCATGCGGATATTAGTGGAGGAGCTGAAATATAGTGCTGGTCAGGTGTTTGGAATATTGAGAGTTGCAGTGACGGGTCAAAAAGTAAGCCCACCACTCTTTGAGACGATGGAGGTCATAGGTAAAGCAAAGGTAATCGCGCGTATCCAAAAAGCAATTTATTTATTGGAGCAGATCGAAAACCGATAACAATACCTGCACCAGGCTAGACGCCAGCGGATGGGCGTGGTAAAATTTTCCCCGTTAATCATTGGGGGCTCGTCTAATGGTAGGACAGCAGACTCTGGATCTGTATGTAGAGGTTCGAATCCTTTGCCCCCAGCCAAAGGTGAAAACACCCCGTCAGACCGGGGTGTTTTGGTAGGTAGATAGGAGAACGCAAATGACTGAGATAGCATCCACGACTCCAAGCAATTTTATTCGCGAAGCAGTTCTGGAGGATATTAAATTAGGGCGATTTGAAAGGCGTGTGCATACGCGCTTCCCTCCTGAACCAAATGGTTACTTGCACATTGGACATGCAAAAGCATTCAGTATTGATTTCGGTATCTCACTTGAATTCGGCGGAAAATGCAATTTGCGGTTCGATGACACTAACCCTGTCAAAGAAGACGTTGAATACGTTGAATCAATCAAAGAAGATATCCACTGGCTGGGTTTTGATTGGGAAGATCGCCTGTATTTTGCTTCGGATTATTTTGAGCAGCTGTACGGGCTCGCAATCAAGCTTATAAAAAAAGGCAAGGCCTATATAGATGATCTTAGCGCAGATGAAATTAGGGAATATCGAGGAACCTTAACCGAGCCTGGGAAAAACAGCCCTTATCGAAACCGGTCGATTGAGGAGAATTTGAGCTTATTTGAACGCATGCGCAGTGGTGAATTCCCAGACGGTTCGCGCGTACTCCGAGCAAAGATAGACATGGCGTCTGGAAATATGAATCTGCGTGACCCAGTTATGTACCGTATCCTGCATTCAACTCACCACCGCACTGGAGATACCTGGTGCATTTATCCAATGTATGACTTTGCACATGGACAGAGCGATTCAATTGAAGGGATTACCCACTCTTTATGCTCGTTGGAATACGAGAACCACCGCCCCTTATACGATTGGTTTTTGGAAGAACTGGAGATCTATCATCCGCGTCAGATTGAGTTTGCCCGGCTTAATCTAAACTATACCGTAATGAGTAAGAGGAAATTACTGACCCTGGTAAAGGATGGTCATGTTCGAGGTTGGGATGATCCGCGCATGCCCACATTATCGGGATTGCGACGACGCGGTTATTCCCCCGAAGTGATCCGGAAATTTTTGGGCACAGTTGGTGTGGCAAAACGCAATAACCTGGTTGACATTGCACTCCTGGAGGCTTTGGTGCGTGATGAGCTAAACCTCATGGCACCTAGGGTTATGGGGATCTTACATCCACTTAAAGTTGTGATCGATAATTATCCCGCGGGGCAGGTGGAGGAGCTGGATGCAGTGAATAATCCTGAGGACGCTTCTGCTGGTACACGCAAGCTCAGGTTTTCGCGGGAAATCTACATCGAGCATGAGGATTTTCGAGAAGATCCACCGAAAAAATATTTTCGGTTGGCGCCGGACAGGGAAGTCAGATTACGCTATGGCTATTTCATCAAATGCGTCGAAGTTGTCAAAGACCATGAAACTGGTGAAATCATTGAGCTGCATTGCACCTATGATCCCGCAACCCGGGGCGGATATGCACCAGACGGACGTAAAGTTCAGGGAACACTGCATTGGATAAGTGCTGATAATGTGATCGACGTTGAAGTGAGACTATATGATCGCCTGTTCAATAAAGCTGATCTCAATGACCTAGACGATGGAGCTGGATTTATCGATTTTATCAATCCTGACTCCTTACATATTATTGAACACTGTAAAGTGGAGTCAATTCTTGCTTCCACAACACCAGGCTCGCGCTATCAATTCGAGCGGGTCGGTTATTTTATTGTGGACCCTGATTCGATCCCTGGAAGACTTGTATTCAACCGGATCGTACCTCTACGCGACACATGGGCAAAGATCGAAGAAATTCAAAAAAGTACTGGAATTTAAGTCAATAGAATCCGCAAGATATGGTTTTATGAGGTTTCAACCATCGCTTGTCACTTTCGTGAGGAAGGTCATATGTGTGGAATTGTTGGTTATATTGGACCGCAGAATGCCACCCCGATTATATTGAGTGGTCTTAAAAAGCTCGAATACCGTGGATACGACTCAGCTGGCCTGGCAGTCATCCAGAACAACCACATTGAGATTCGCAGGGATGTGGGGAAATTAGATAAACTGGTCGACCTCGTTTTAGAGATTCCCGTATCTGGTCATGCAGGGATTGGACATACGCGTTGGGCGACTCACGGTGAGCCAAGCGCCCGCAATGCCCACCCGCACATCGGAATGACTGGAAATGTGGTGGTTGTTCACAACGGAATTGTGGAAAACTTCCAGGAATTGCGAAATGAGCTTTCTGACGAAGGGGTTATCTTCTCCTCGGAAACAGATACTGAAGTGATCGTCCAACTGGTTGAGCGATACCAATCGACTGGTCTTGGTCTGGTAGAAGCTGCTAGGAGAGCAATGCAGCAATTGAAAGGTGCACATGGGATCGTATTAATGTCTTCACTCGAGCCGGATAAAATTGTAGCTGCCCGGATTGGTAATGCTGGAGGGGTAGTCATTGGAATTGGCGATCATGAAATGTTCATCGCATCTGATTTGCCCGCCATTCTTGAGCATACACGCAAAGTGGTTTTTTTAGAATCTCGCCAGATGGCAATCGTCTCCGCAGAGGGTTTATCCGTCCAAACCTTAGAGGGTAAACCAGTAGATTACCGAGAACAGACGGTGTCATGGGATCCGATCTCTGCAGAAAAAGGTGAATACCGTCATTTTATGCTCAAGGAAATCAATGAGCAAGTACGTTCACTCACAGATACCATCGCAGGTCGGATTGATGTTGAGTGTGGGCAGATACGCCTACCTGAGTTAAACCTTACCCCAGAGTTTGCCAGGCAAATCCGAAAGATATATATCACAGCTTGTGGGACGGCATCGCATGCCGGTATGATTGGGAAGATTCTCATCGAGCGGATTGCCCATGTGCCGACACAATTGGAGATAGCTTCAGAATTTCGTTATGGTGATCCAATCATCGATCAGAATACCGTTGTACTGGCAATCAGCCAATCCGGAGAAACAGCGGATACGCTGGCAGCGATGGAAGAAGGGCGGAAAAAGGGCGCTACATTGTGGTCAATCGTCAATGCGATCGGGACTCAGGCGATGCGCATAGCCAATGGTTATATCTCCATGCAAGCCGGACCAGAGATCGGAGTTGCCTCTACAAAAGCATTTACTGCACCCATAGTCGATTTGTACATGCTGGCAATACTATTAGCTGACCTGCGTGGGACCTTGGATGTTAAATCGAGACGAGCTCTTGTGGGGGGGTTATGCAGGATCCCCGATCTGGTGGGAAAATGCCTGGATCGTCAACGCGATGTGGAAGAAGTAGCCAGTGTTTTAAAAGAAACTCGCAGCTGCTTGTATCTTGGTCGGGGAATTAATATGCCGATTGCCTACGAAGGCGCCTTAAAGCTTAAGGAAATTTCTTATATCCATGCTGAAGGATATCCTGCTGGAGAGATGAAACATGGACCCATTGCACTCATTGATAGGGAGATGCCTGTAGTGGTGCTAGCTCCGCATGATCCATGGTATGAAAAGATGATCAGCCAGATTGAACAAGCCAAAGCACGAGGTGCTACTGTCATTGCAGTTGCCACCGATGGTGATGAAATCATCCCAGCTCTGGTAGATCATGTACTTTGGGTCCCGGATGCCCCTTGGATGCTAAGCCCGGTGTTGACTGTCATTCCCCTGCAGCTACTGGCTTATCATATTGCTGCCAAACGAGGTCTGGATGTCGACCAGCCCAGGAATCTAGCCAAATCGGTTACAGTCGAGTAAAAAACCTCAATACTCGCGTAACGACTATTCTTGAGAGATCAGAAATTCACCCTTTTTGAGCAGCTCCGCCTGGTCGTCAGGAAAATTGGATTGGTTCATTAAATCCATCGTCCGTTCGCGAAGGTATTTCATTGCATCCGGTCGATTTGACTCCTGCCATTTTTCCAGGCTCAATCTGGGGAAGATGGTGCTGTTATGGTAAGCATTACGGAACAATTGCCTGGTTTGGCGTGAGGAGATGAAATTACCTCCCACGCCGATTTTTTTCATCTCATCGAGCGACAAAACTCCATCATTGATTTCAAAACCTTTAGCGAATTGACGCGATTGTTCGATTATTTCATGGGCATAAACCACCAGGGTCGGTGAAAATACCTTGGATCCGAAACTTCCACCCACGAAAGGCGCTAACCCGACTTTGCCCAGACAGCTGGATAGATGGTTTATGCACAGCGTTTGGCTGGAGATCAAATCTGCTCCCCAGCCGTTGGTACTACCGGATGTGCCGGCATGAGGTATCTTGTAATAGGCCATCATCTCTGCACACGCCAGATTGAGCAGCGTGGTTTGCGGATCGAAAAAGTCAACCATCAGTTTCATATCGAAGAACGCTGGCAAGCTGCCAAGAATGATTGGGGTACCTGGTTTTACCAGCTGGCTAAATACCAGACCAGCCAACAACTCGGCGTTTAGGAGTGCAAATGTACCTGCTGATGTGATGGGGGTGGATAACCCTGCTATGCCATAATTGGAAAATATAATTGGCAGGCTACGTTCGATTGAAACCAGCATGTTATCTGCGGTGGCTTGATTCAAGATAAGAGGAGTGACAGGATTAAAATAAGGGACCACAAATGGATGAGAGGAGAGATTTCCAAAAAGGTACTCAAGAAGAATCAGGCCTGGAAGGAATTGTTTACTATCTGATATCAGGATGACTAAAGGTTTAATCGTTCCGGCTACCATTTCCAAAAGGGCAACCAGATCCGCTTTTTCGGTATCCACATCACGAAGAATACCGATAGTCGAAATGACATCGTATGAAGCAAGGTTGTTTCCCAACCCAATGGATGCGCGCATGTGTTCTCGGGTGAATGGGAGGATCTCATCGGTTTCGGGTACCTGATAAAACAAGTTGGTCACACCGATACCAAACCGGGTATGATCTTCCCCAAGACGGAAGATCAAATCACCTCTGCGATTGAATATATCGATGGCTGACGGTGCTTGTCGGATCGCCCATTCTATGATTTCCGGTTGGAAAACGACTTGTTGGTCACCGATAAATTTCACCCCTTGGGAAGATTTAAAAACCTTGATTGCTTTTTCGGAATCAACCCGGAGTCCGATTTCCGATAAAATTTTTAACGAGAATCCATGCAGCTTTGCGATTGCCTCCGGTGACAACACCCTTATTCCAGGCTGAATTTGGAATGAATCCACCATATCGACTTAAATTAGAAACCACCACGCCGAAGAAATCTTAATGTAGTTTCTGCCAGAATAGCTGCTCCATAAGGCAGGCAGCGATCATTAACATCAAACCTGGAATTATGATGTTCACGTTCAGCACCTTCAACCTTACTACCCAGGGAAAACATCGCACCCGGGACCAGCTCGGAGAAACATCCAAAGTCTTCAGCTCCCAAACCCTCCTGGGGAGGCAAGACATTTTCGCTGCCAATCATTTCAATGGCTGTTTGTTTTATTAAGTTGGATACTTTTTCGTCATTGATCATCGGTGGTAGGCCAATTTCAATTTTGAGCTGGTAATCACCACCCAAAGTTTTAGCAACTTCAAACGCTCTTTTGATCTCAGTGTGAATCTGATCCTGAACCAAATGCTTGGTATAACGCAAGGTTCCCAAGATATCGACCTTATTGGGGATGACATTTTCCGCATTACCAGCATGAATCGACCCGATGCTGACGACGGCTGGGTCATAGGGATTAAGCTTGCGAGAGATTATGCCGTTTAATGCCAGAATGACATGTGCAGAAAGATATATGGGATCCATCGTCTCATGGGGTCTGGCTCCATGACCACCCATGCCAATTATAGAGGCACGGAAAGTATCCACACCACCTGAGGAAGCGCCGGCTCCGATCAGTATCTGACCTACGGGTACATGGGCATTTACATGTAATGCAAGCACCATACCGACTCCACCTTCCAAGGCACCATCCTGGATCATGCGTGGAGCCCCGCTGATACCTTCTTCATCAGCTACCTCCTCAGCAGGTTGGAAGATAAAGCGAACAGTCCCGGGTAATTTACCTTCATTCGATAGCAATTCTGCGACACCCAATAGGATCGCAGTATGGGCGTCATGCCCACAGGCATGCATGATGCCAGGGTTTTGGGATGAATAATCAGTCTGATTTTCTTCCTGGAGTGGTAGTGCATCCATATCTGCCCGGATGGCTACAATGGGTAGGCCCTGCCCAAGCTCTCCCACTACACCTGTTTTTCCGACATTCTTTTTTACCCGGCATCCAAGCAAGGTTAATAATTCCGCTACCTTCGTGGATGTCCTATATTCCTGAAAACCAAGCTCCGGGTGTTTATGAAAGTCATGGCGAAAATTTTGTAGTTTTGTTTGCAAATCAATAGCTCGGTTTAACATAACAACCTCTCTCTATCCTTATCTTCCCAACACCCGGTCTGCTTCACTGAGTATTTCGTCCAATTCTTGTTCCTGATTAGAACGTAATGGTTCAACCTGGTGATTTTGTAATATTTGAAGCGCTTCAGCCTGTGCACGTTCGGCCATACCTGCACGCTCATTCTTTTCCCAGGTCTCCCATGAACCACGCTCAGCTAATGTCGTAAGTAGCACCTCACCACCCCGAAGATAACGCATGGTGTGCTTCTGACCCAGGAAGTTGTGTGTGGTGCTCATAGCTGCTGAGATCACATCCACGGCTAATGAATCCTCGGTGATCTCGAATCCTTTCCTGAGACGTTTGACGCTGGCTGCAATTTCATTGTCGCAGACGATCTGTGCAAACGAGCCCATCACACCTGCTTCCATCTCACCAATTCCTGATAGCTCATCTGCTCCTGCCAGTGCGGGAATAATTGCGTTCAATGCCCGTTCGAAGCCGTTTTGAATATCCAATGTATGTGAATTGGTCGAAAAGCCATATACATTTACCGGCAGCCCATAACGATGGCCAATCTGAACCGTAGCAGCGGAGGCCAACCCCAGCTCAACGCCACCCCAGATGGATATACCTGTACGGGGTTCCATCATTGCCAGTCGCCCACAATACACGATAGGTAAACCAGGATGGACCAATTGGGCAAGCACAATGGAGGCCAGGATTTCCGCGTTTTGCTGGGTTACCGCACCCGCGATTGAAAATGGAGCTGTCGTCCCGGCTGTTGGGCAGGGGAGGGGGGCAAAAGGTATTCCATGTTGAGCAATCTCGATCATCGCGGCTGCACAATCATTCGGATATCCGAGCGGACTGACTGGAGAAACGCTTAACGAAAACACTTCTTCGGGAGGACCGATAACGGAAGCCATGCGGATGGCATAATCTACTTCCTTGGCTGTCTGCACACCAGGACCCTGAAGTGGTTTGGTGGTATTGGGTATTGCATACCGGTACATCGCCAAGGACATTAAATGACCTGCTACGTCTTGGGGTGTAAAAAACGGGGTGATTGTAGTGACACTTTCCAATGCATCGAGAAGGCGTGTGCAATCCTGCAAATCTCTCAAGGTAGCTTTACGGTGGGTGCCTGAGCTTGCATCATAAATATCGCGTGCCCCGCCTAAATTGTGCCAATGAAGCGTCTGATCTCCAAGCGTTTTGATAGCGCCACCACGACCCCGGATGCTAACTTTAGTGGTCGATTTCGAGACTTCCTGCTCGACCAGCCAGCCCGGCAGCAGAACCCTGTTGTTATTTACTGTTGCCCCCGCGCCAGATAATATCTCCCGAGCCTCAGGGTGGGTGAGGGTGATGCCGGTTTCCGCCAATACGCGCAAACTCGCCACATGGATTGCATCGATGTCGGATTCAGTCATGACCCTGAACTTGTGCATTGGCTTCTCCTAGGTTCTGTTGCTTCGGGATTAGCTAGATATCCAGGCTCACCGCTCGAAATCTGGCAGTGAATCCACACCGGCTACACGTGCGTGATTTTTCACCAGATTGCGCAGCTCATTGACCTGGTGTTCGGGTAGATTCGGTAATTCATACTGGTCCAATAGAAGGTTGACCTGGGTTTTAGCGCGGTCAAGCGTGTCTAAACTGCCATCTTGATGCCAACCGCGGATTGAATCGCGGTCAAGCACTTTCGAAGGAAGGTATTGCTCTTTGGAGAATAAGTCACGCGTGATTTTCTGCTTGAGGAAATCACCTTTGAAATTAATACCCTCAAACATGGCGGTGGCAAGTGTCTCGGTTGGGGTGTGCATGCCTGAAATAAGGCGTTTAGCCATGGCAACGATTTCTGCATCGATGACCAGCTTTTCCAGACTGAAACACGCTAGAAAATCCAACATTCCAGCTCCAGAGATCATATTGACACCTGCCAGAGCACCCAGGATGGCACTGATGCCACTTTCCAAACCAGCCTGGGCATCAATCACCTTGGCATCACTGGCGCATAAATAGGTGTGGGTGGGTAATCCGAGGAATTTACCAACCTGCACATAAGATGCATCGATCATCGCTGTCTCTATAGCGCCCATCGGAGTTGTACCTTTACGCATGTCAAAAATTGCAGGAGCCCCGCCCCAAACGATTGGAGAGCCAGGTTTAGCGAGTTGATGGATCGTGATACCACTCAGGCACTCTGCAGCGTGCTGGACAACAGAACCCACGAGTGTGACTGGTGCAGTGGCTCCTGCCAGCGGCATGGATACCATTTGGGCTGGGACACCTGCCCGTGACAGATCGATCAGATTTTGAACCCCGAAATTGCTCCAAATCAGGGGTGGAGATGGGCAAACATCGAACACCGCCTGAGGTTTTTCTGCCAATGCCTCACGACCGCCTGCAAATAATGCCAGCATATCCACCATCACCTGCAACGTGGGGATAGCAAATGCACCTGTGATGATGGGTTTGGTCGAATACAACAATACCAGATATAAACGGTACAAATCACTGAGTGGTTTGGGGATTTCGCTGCAGATTACCGCGGTTGACTGGGCATCAAATTGGGGAAGCATTTCTGTCAGTTTGACAATCCGTATCAAGTCATTGGAGTTGGATGGACGGTGTTCATTCGTCTCTGGATCAAGAATATGAACACCAGACGAGCCTGGATCGAAATGCACTGCATTGCCGCCATAGGTAATCTTGGGGATACCATACCGATCGTAGAGGTGGAACTCGTGAGGTACAGTCTCCAAAGCCTGACGGACTATATTTTCTGGTATGTGTACTACTTCAGCTTCTCTGTCTATTCTTGCGCCCGCAACTTCCAGCAATTGCAAGGCGGATGGAGATTGAACCTTAATTCCTGGATTTACGAGAAGCTGAAATGCTTCATCAAGGATTTTGTTAACCAGTTCATCCGTCAGTAGGGAGATATTGGGTTGCATCACACTCACCCTTTCTCAGCCGAGGCAATTATTCTCTTCAATTCCAATGACATAGAATCATCTAATAGTTCGGGTTGGTGAGTATTGAGGATGTTTCTGGCTTTTTCAAGTGCCCAATCGCGACCATCATCATGTTTCTCTTCCCAAACATTATATGGGCGCCGATCCATGAATTGAGGTATGAAAATTTCCCGCATGTGTTTCAATGTGTGCTTCTGGCTGAGGAAATTCCCCCCAGGACCGACATTGCGGATGACATCCAGTGCGAGAGTCTCATCATCGACGGCGATTCCTTGCATAACTTTATGAATGATCGAGAAGATTTCGCAGTCCATTAACATCTGAGCATAAGACCAGATCCGGCTGCCATGCAATAAACCGACACCCAACAACATATCCGACATGACCAGGCTGGCCATAAAAGTGGACAAGCTATTTTCCACCCCTGCATGCCAATTCGGTTCCTTCGCACCTGTGGCGAAGGATCCCATCGAGAGGGGAATATTATAAAAATCAGCGAGCTTATTTTGAGCAGCGCCAAAGAGAAAATCTTCCGGTCCTCCCCCAGTATAAGCGCCTGTCCGCAGGTCCGACGCAGTTTGGGCAGCAGCATAAAAGACGGGTGTACCAGGGAATGCCAGCTCAATCAATGCAGTCGCACTGATGACTTCAGCATTACCTACTACCAAAGTTCCCGCCAGTGTGGCAGGTCCTGTAGTCAGGCACGCTGCCATAGTCATAAAACCAACCGGTAATCCTGCTTCAGCACCGATCAACGCTGCATCCACGCTACCCCCATCTTGTCCAAGCGGTGGAGCAGTACATTGCATGATGGAAAGTATAGGCCGTACCTTCAACGCATCTTTTCCACCGGCAATCGTCGATGCCATCTCAACTGCTAGCCGGGCTTCTCTTTCATTGTATATGCTTTCAGTTTGAGTATGTTTGGTAGAGTTTTCCCAGATGGCGCGTAGCTCGTGCAATCCACGTGTATAAACGGGGTAATCCTGAGCGGAGACAGCCACCCAATGAAAGGCAATTTCCTCAAGTGCGTCCCCGATACGGGCTATGTCAGCGACGTCCTGCCAGGCAGACATTCGACGTACCCCGGTGTTGATGTCCAGGACTTCAACCCCACAACCATCCGTGCCAAGGAAAACATGATTGCCATCCAGGGGCAGGTCTTGATTTGGGTTGCGGGCAGCCAGGACATATCTTGGAGGTGCAAGCTTCAACGCGTCTTCAATAATCTGACCGGGCACCTTTACGATGGAGGTGTTCCTATCTACATGAGCGCCATTAGCTTCCCAAATATCCAGTGCCCGCTTGGAAGGGAAACGGATGCCTGTAGATTCAATGATATCGAGGGTGGCTGTATGCAGTCGTTGAATTTCCGCAGGTGTCAGGACTTCCAGGTTAAGTTTAGGGTTGGTTATGGATTTGATTTTCCCAGTCATATCTGTACCTTAGGAGGATTAAACACCCAGAAGCTGCTTGGCTACCCGGGCAGCTCCGATGGCATCCTCGCTATAACCATCAGCTCCAATTTGTTTGACCCATTCCTGGGTTACGGGAGCGCCACCGACCATAACCTTGACATTGGCGCGCATACCCATATCTTCCAATGCTTCAATCACATCTTTTTGGTGCACCATGGTTGTGGTGAGTAATGCACTCATCGCAACGATATCTGCTCCGACTTCGCGGGCTTTCTCCACCACTTTCATCACAGGTACATCCACACCTAGATCAAAGACCTCGAACCCGGTGGCAGAGAGCATTGTGCCTACCAATGTCTTACCAATTTCATGAATGTCACCCTCTACGGTGCACAGGACAACCTTACCTAACATTGTCCGTTGTGTACCACGCTTGGTTAGCTCTGGTTCCAAAACAGCGACAGCAGCTTTCATGGCTTCCCCTGCCATCACCAGCTCTGGCAGGAACATATTTCCACAGCTGAACTGGTCACCGACATAGTTCACTCCATTGACAAATCCTTTGTTGATCGCATCCAGTGGATCGATGCCCATGGCAATAGATTGTTTTGCCAATTCAGCTGCTCTCTCAGCTTCTCCATCGGTTATGCTCTGCGCCATTTCTTTGAAAAGATCTTCATTTTTATCTCCTTCGAATAATTTATTTTTATTGAGATGAAATCATTGGCTCGATCAGGTCTTCAATTTCCCGGATTGAATCTCCAGAGATATCCAGGTACATTTCAAGCTCATCACCAAGATTTTTAATGTGATTGATTATTTGTTTCGATGCTCCTACAGGGTCGTTCAATGCGAGGGATTCAACGATAGCCTGATGCTCGAGGTACTCTCGCCTGAGGCTGGTCTGGAGAAGTTCTGGATGGCGAAACATATATTCATATAACATCCAATCTGGAAATGAATTGGTTGCCATTTCATATAGCTTGCTTAGCAAGAGACTGCCGGCTGCATCCACGATGCGCGTGTGGAATTCTTTATTCAATTGGCGTAAGGTGGACATATCCTCAAGGGAAAGCAGGTTGGCAGTCTGCTCGATGATCGCAGCTAATTTTTGAATCTCTTTTGGCTGGATAACTTTCGCCGTGAGGCGAGCAGCGAGATTCTCAAGCACGAGACGCATGATAAAGGCATCTTCGATTTCCTTGGGTTCCAATTTTGGGACACGTACCCCTCGATATGGTACCCGTTCAGCCAATCCCGAGGCGACCAGACGATCGAATGCTTCTCTTACCGGAGTTTGACTAACACCCAGTTGAGTGGAAATATCTTCCTGCCGTAACCAATCTCCGGCAATATATTTACCCGCGATGATCTTCCTGTATAGAAAATCGTACACTTCATCGGTGAGAGAGCGCTTGTGGAGGATTTCCTTGCTTTCAGGAATTGTATTGATTAAGTCCATGATAATATTTGTCTAATATGATGGCGGGAACCGAGGAAATTCGTTTCCTGATATATTATATATTATATATTATTTATTGATAAGATTTTATTGTTAGGAACGATAGATTAAGAAAACACATTCGGGAAGACCGTCTTCATTCATAGCTAGTTTTTCAACGTGTCTGACCGGTGTGTCCAATAAGTTCTCAAGCAGCGAAGCATCCAACTGACATAACTCGGGATGATCATCGATGATGGCACGATAAGGACAATGTCCCAACATAATGCGTGGATTCTTGATGTGAGCTTCCCAATGTGCCTGGTAATTCATGCGATTAAGCGCGTGGATGGTTGAGTATAGGCGGCGGGTAGGATTGAGGAAATCGGATTTAAATTCTGCCCCCATATGGATAGCGATAGATTCAATCAATTGATTTCTGTCATTTAATTCAGTATTGCACATTAAAGTGCAAAGTAAAGCATCTGTCAGATTATCCAGATTGTTTAAATCGCTTTGCTGGCGCGTGCTAAAGATCTGAGCCGGGCGACCTTTTCCGGTAGTAGCCTTCTGACCAATTACTATGACACTGCCTTGTTGGGTTAATATCGATAGGTGGTGGCGGATATTTGCAGGAGTCACTCGAAATACCCTGCTTATTTCCTCCACTGTGGAGCTTTTATGTTCAAAAATGTAATTCAGGATTTTTTGACGGGAATTAGGCATATACACCTGAGATAAGTATATCAAATAAAACCATAAACGCAAATATATATTTGCGTTTATGGTTGACATCACCTGGGAAGTAGATATAATCCATTTGTTTGCCAATTTAAGTTTGAGGAGGTTGTCTTTATGAGTCAAGACCTGATTAACCCTGGTTATGAGGTTCCGCCTGAAATGCAGGGTCAGGTGACCATAACTACATTAGACAAGATCTACAATTGGGGTAGACGATCATCGATTTGGCCAATGATGTTTGGTTTAGCATGCTGTGCCATCGAAATGATCTGTGCTGCAACAAGTCGTTTTGATTTTTCTCGCTTTGGCATGGAAATCATGCGACCCAGCCCACGTCAGGCAGATCTGATGATCGTAGCCGGGACTGTAACAAAAAAGATGATTCCGCAGATTGTCAGGCTATATAATCAGATGCCCGAACCCAAATACGTGGTGGCGATGGGTTCCTGCGCTTCAGGAGGGGGACCGTTTAAGGAAGGCTACAATGTCGTTTCAGGGGTAGATGAATTTGTACCCGTGGATGTATACGTTGCCGGCTGCCCACCGACACCTCAAGCATTGCTCAATGGGTTAATTGCTTTACAGAAGCTGATTGATACCCAATCCATTAAGACAGTACGGTGGTACCGCAAGGGACAGGACACACCACTGCCTGTTCCTATCCTTGGACCGGATCTTATTGATCCAGGGAAGTATACGATGATAAAAGAATACTCGCAGAATAAATTGCTGGCTCAACAAGCAGTCGCTCAATCGACAGATCAACCAACGACACCTGAGGCAGAGTAGTCATCGATGAATCATAAAATATTGGAGCAAGTCCATGGGTAATCAAAACATCGCCATAGAATCAGATTTGTTACATATTTTTCCGGACATTCTTTTCCATGACGAACGGGCTGGTTATGAAGGCTACATAATAAAACCCGCGCATCTACTTTCCTTTATGCAGAGACTAAGGGATGACCTGGGATACGATTATTTATCTTCCGTCACCGGGGTAGATTATCTACCCGAAGAGAGAATGGAAGTTGTTTATCATGTACGGAAATCCATTGGCGGCTCACCCTTAGTTGTTAAGGCACAATTAAGTCGTGACAATCCGATGATATCTTCTGTTGTCTCTATTTATCCAGGTGCCGAATTCCAGGAGAGGGAAGCCTGGGATTTACTCGGAATAAAATTCGAAGGACACCCCGACTTACGCCGGATCTTAATGTGGGAAGGCTTTTCCGGGCATCCTCTCCGAAAAGATTGGAAAGAAGGCTATTTCGAAGAAGATGGTAAACCGTTCAAAAGCCGTTGGCCAGCTGGACACTACAAAAGTGCCGAAGAAAAAAATCCACTTGGGACGAATCTTGACTTCCCGGCGGGTTTTAATCCTGAGAGTTGGGTACCAGAACCCGAGGTGGCTTTATACGCAGGTCTGACTAAGATTGAACGAAAGGATGAAGAGACAGGTATCAGTACTGAGCAGGTCATCGTTAATATGGGACCACAACACCCATCCACCCACGGGGTATTTCGGATGGCAGCGAAACTCGATGGTGAGACTGTAGTGGGACTTAAACCTGTTGTGGGATATCTCCACCGTAATCATGAGAAGATTGGTGAGAGAAACACCTATTTAGGAAACATGCCATACACCGACAGGCTGGACTATTTTAACTCGATGAGCAATAATTTCGGCTATGCGCTAGCAGTTGAAAAACTTATGGGGATTAATCCACCGGAGCGTGCGGAGTATATCCGAGTGATGATGGCAGAGCTTACACGTATCGTGAATCACCTGGCTCTATTTGGCTTTTTATTAAATGACTTGGGTGCTTATTTCACTCCATTCCTGTATGCGTTTGAGGAACGTGAATTAATCTTGGATATTTTTGAGGCAGTTTCTGGATCGAGAATGATGTGCAATTACTTCAGATTTGGTGGAGTGGCACGCGATTTACCAGAAGGCAGCTTGGAGAAGATTAAAGATTTGGTCTTCGATCGATTGCCTCGGAAGATTGCTGATCTTGACTTATACATCACTAATAATGAAATTGTGCGCCACCGATCAGAGGGAGTAGGTGTATTAACTCCGGAACAAGCCATCGCATACTCTACGGTCGGCCCGGTCTTACGTGCCTCTGGTGTGCCGTATGATTTAAGACGCGCTCAGCCCTATAGTATTTACAATCGCTTTGACTTTGATGTGGCTGTCCGATATCATGGAGATGTGTACGACAGGTATTTAGTCCGCCTGGATGAGATGTTCCAGAGCTTGAGGATCCTGCAACAGGTGTTGAGAGATCTTCCGGAAGGATCGATCCAGGAAGGAAAACCTCAATACCAGGTGAGGGTACCCGCTGGGGAATCATACGGTTGTGTGGAAGGTCCTAAAGGTGAGCTCGGATTCTATATAATCTCGAATGGCAAGCCAAATCCTTGGCGTTATCATGTGCGTGCTCCATCATTTATCAACTTGACCCCACTTGAAAGCATGTGCATTGGAAGTAAAATCGCCGATGTGGTTGTCATTTTGGGTTCCATCGATATTGTTTTAGGCGAAACAGATAGGTGAGTGAAGAATGTCTGATCAAAGAGATAACTATATGTTCGGATTGGGTGTGCTGAAAGGCCTTGGCTTAGCCTTCAGACATTTTCTTGAGACTTATTTAGATGATATCCGGCATTGGGGTAAGCGATATAAATCACCCGAAGGTATCGCGTATCGGGCAAGCAAAGATGTGCGTGGAATATTCACCGTTCAATATCCGGATGAAAAAATCCCTGTCCCGGAAGAATTCCGCTTTGTCCCATTCTTAATTTACGAAGAAAAAGACGGAGTGAATGAATATCGCTGTACTTCTTGTGGGATTTGCGCCAAAGTCTGTCCACCTCAGTGTATCTGGATCGTGCGTGCATCTGACCCAAATACAGGTCGACCCATTCCTGATCCAGCTGACTTTTACATTGATATAGACATCTGTATGAATTGTGGTTACTGTGCAGAGTATTGTCCATTTGATGCGATCAAAATGGACCATAATTATGAACTGGCTTCCTATGAGCGAACCCACAATGTGTATGATAAAACCAAGCTTGGAAAACCTGTTTCGTATTATGCATCCATCCGTCCGATTAACTATCAGCGTGAAGAGACTGCCCGTATAGAAGCCGAATCGCAGAGAGCAGTCAGGAAATCACACGCGTAAGTTGGCAACGGATGGATATGCACTGATGTGTACACTTGTAGTGGAGCAATTCCATGCAGGGAAATAGTATCGACATACTTTTTCCATCGAGAGTGATTGAATCCTTACGCAATTTACGGGGTGAACGATGGGAGAATTTGATCAGCAGTCTCATCGATTTGGAACCGATGAGTCCTGATCGAATTGCCTTAGTCTTGATGATGGTAAAGATTGGTGGTTGTACATCCTGTCAATCAGATTCATTTCGTTCGATGAGAGGATGTATGCTGTGTTCCAACACCACGATAAAACGATATAAAGGTAGTGATCAAACACTTCTTGACCTTTATAATGATGCAAAAAAAGATGTAAATAAATACATGAAAGAGGTTACAAATTATGATGGTTAAGTCGGTATCGAAGGAGATGGTTCTAGCAGCTTTAAATAAAGTACAAGAACCTGAATTAAGAAAAGATTTAGTCTCTTTGAATATGATTGACAATTTGGAGATTAAAGGTGATCGAGTTTCGTTTACAATTGTTTTAACCACCCCAGCCTGTCCACTAAAGACAAAAATTGAAAGTGAAGCCAGAACAGCAGTGTTATCCTTGCCGGGGGTAAGAAATGTGGATATAAAATTATCGTCCAATGTCCCCAGCGATGGACGGTCAAGAGGATTGATGCAGCTACCCATCCGGAATGCAGTCGCAATTGCATCTGGCAAAGGTGGTGTGGGTAAAAGTACGGTCGCAGTAAATGTCGCGGTTGCATTAGCCCAAGCTGGAGCGAGGGTAGGGTTGCTGGATGCTGATATATATGGCCCAAACATACCCACGATGATGGGTGTCTCAAAACTTCCGCCACCCAACAAAGAAAAGCTGGTACCAGCTGAGGCCTATGGAGTAAAGATGATGTCTATCGGCTTTCTCGTCAAACCCGACCAGCCATTAATCTGGCGTGGTCCGATGTTGCATTCAGCGATCCGGCAATTCCTAAGCGATGTGGAGTGGGGTGAATTGGATTATCTGATTGTGGATTTACCCCCAGGTACAGGGGATGCAGCTTTAAGTCTGACCCAATCCTTGCCTCTGAGTGGGGGTATCATTGTAACACTGCCTCAACACGTATCTCTGGAAGATGCTCGGCGTGGGATGGAAATGTTCCGCCAACTGAATGTCCCAATATTGGGGGTGGTTGAGAATATGAGCTACCTGGAATTAGCAGATGGTACCCGCATGGACATTTTCGGGACCGGTGGTGGAGAGCAATTAGCTAAAGAAGGCGATGTACCATTCTTAGGGAATATTCCAATTGATGCTAAAGTCCGCGCAGGTGGAGATAATGGAAAACCCGTGATTGTTGACGATCCTCAATCACCAGCAGCTTGTGCATTGAGAAGGATAGCAGAAGTCATAGCAGCTAAAATAAGTGTGGCTGCATTTGAAAATAGCACAGTGATTCCCATCACTATCATTGATTGAATGATCTTTCTAAGAAAAGAGGATAGTTAAGTGGAAGCTACAGGACAAAATCCGGCAACACAAGCGTGCATAGTCGGATTGCGTTTTCAGCCGATAGGTAAAATATATCACTTTGAGGCCAGCAAATTTAAAGACATCCAGCCGGGTGATTATGTGGTGGTTGAGACGAGTCGCGGGACTCAATTAGGACAAATCGTTAATTTCGTCAGCAATCCAGACCATAACATCGTTACTGGAATAAAATCGATTTTGCGTATAGCCACACCTCAGGATTTATTGATACGCCAACAATGGGAGCATAGGGAAATCGAAGCCTTAAACGAGTGCCGGAAAAAAGCATCAGAACTTGGGTTGACCGATGTTAAGATTGTATCAGCGGAATTTAGTTTGGATGGAAACCGACTAATATTCGTTTTCAGTAGTGAAGAAGGTGAGAAAACGGATCTAAAATCACTGAGACGATCCGTGCAGCGGTCTTATCCACAGGCACACGTTGAAATGCACCTTGTTGGACCCAGAGATGTAGCCAAAGCGCTTGGAGGGATGGGTGCGTGTGGTCTGGAATGCAGGTGCTGTGCTGCATTTTTGACTGAGTTCAATCCAATATCAATAAAAATGGCAAAGGAACAAGGAATTTCACTCACGCCAACCGAAATTACTGGCATGTGTGGAAGGTTGAGATGTTGCCTGGTTTATGAGTATGAACAATATGTGGAAGCACGTAAACAATTACCAAAACGCGGGAAAATGGTGATAACACCCAAGGGTAATGGTAAAGTTATTGATGTAATCCCATTAAAAGGATCGGTATATGTTGAACTTGAACAGGGCGGTCAGTATGAGTTTATGCAGCAAGATATCCAGCCCTTGGAGGAAATGGAAGCATTGAAGAATAAGGCCGATAATTCCTGTGAGAACTGCCCTGATGAAATAAAAGTGGGAAGTAAAATAGCGAATAAGAAGCCCTATGGCAGACGCAGATAAAGTTGTAGATTCTTGGGATTCACCTCAGAAGATTTTGGTGATTCTTGCCCATCCGGATGACCCTGAATTCTTTTGCGGAGCAACAATTATCCGTTGGGTGAAGGCAGGACATCATGTGTATTATTGTCTACTGACCTGTGGAGATAAAGGAACGAAAGATCTTACCCTTGGTTCCGAAGAATTATGTTCCATCCGGCAAGTCGAACAACATGCAGCAGCGAATGTCTTGGGGGTTGATAACGTCAGGTTTCTAAATTATCCCGATGGATATCTTGTAGCGGACATTAATCTACGGCGTGATATCACCCGCGTAATCCGTACGATCCGACCAGATATTTTGGTCACTTGTGATCCGCAAACATTGTTTACCACCAATGCGGGATTAAATCACCCTGATCACCGAGCTGCCGGTCAGGCTACATTGGATGCTGTCTTCCCTTCAGCACGCGATCACTTAAGTTTTATCGAATTGTGGAAAGATGAAAAACTTGAACCTCATATCGTGCATGAGGTATGGGTTTGTGGGACTTTACAGCCGGACACCATTCTGGACGTCACCGACACCTGGGAGACAAAGATCCAAGCTTTGTATGAGCATAAAAGTCAGATTGGTGATCCGGAGAAATTGGCACAACGCATGCGGGATCGTAGAGCCGTAGAAAGCACTCCTGAAAAACCGCGGTATGAGGAAAAATTTCGCCGGCTCATCCTGGGATAATGAATGTATCCAATTATGGATATTAGATATCTAATGCATGAGGCATGATGATTAATTTCCTTGGTGAAGCGCAGGATTTATTCGAATATACCCGTGATTTACGTCGTGATTTTCATAAGCATCCTGAAATTGGATTTAAAGAGGTACGAACTGCCAATATCGTGGCAAGAGAACTGACTAATTTAGGGTTGGAAGTGAAGACTGGTGTTGGACAGACTGGCGTGGTAGCCCTTTTGGAAGGTAAATCACCCGGCCCGGTGGTTATGATCCGTTTCGATATGGATGCCCTGCCGATTCAGGAAGAAACAGGGGCGGAATATGCTTCAGTTAATGATGGTGTGATGCATGCATGTGCGCATGATGGACATATGGCGATTGGTCTGACAGTTGCTCGAATATTAAACAAGCATCGTGGTGAATTTAATGGAACTGTCAAACTGATGTTTCAGCCCGCAGAAGAGGGACTTGGTGGGGCAGAACGAATGATTGCCGATGGAATATTGCAGAACCCCAAACCTGAGGTCGTGTTGTCACTCCATGTTTGGAATGAAAAACCAGTTGGCTGGATCGGTATAATACCTGGTCCCGTTATGGCGGCTGCAGATACGTTTACCATAAAGATCATCGGTAAAGGCGGACATGGGGCAGTACCCAACCAATGCCATGATCCAATCCTGGCGGCTTCGCAGGTGGTCAATTTATTACAAGGGATTGTCTCACGGAATGTGCCTCCATTGAAATCTGCGGTTGTCACGGTTGCATCCATTCACGGAGGTGAGGCCTTCAATGTCATCCCTTCGGAAGTTGAGATGAAAGGAACAATTCGAACCTTCGAGCCTGCTATTCGAGATATGGTGATTGAGAGATTTCATCAAATTGTGGAAAATGTTTCCACGGCGTTGGATTGTGAATCGGTCATTGATATAAGGTCGATAACTCCTGCAGTCATAAATCACCCAGAAGTAACAGACCGGGTGCAGCAAGTCGCTGTTAAACTTCTTGGCAGTGACCAGCTAGATTTTAATACCGTTTCGATGGGATCTGAGGATATGGCGTATGTATTACAACAGATCCCAGGGTGTTATTTCTTTGTAGGTTCAGCCAATAAGGAGAAGAAATTGGATGCATCACACCATCATGCCAAATTTGATTTCGATGAGAGCATACTCCCGAAAGCGGTTGGGTTGATGGCGGCTTTCACCTTGGAATTTTTGGGTAAATAGTGGGTTGAAAAAGCAAGGAGCAAAGATGATCATTGAAAAAACTGATTCAAGCCCGGTGAGTGCAAAATCGATGGAACCTGTCATCAATAACTTCAGTATAACTGTAGCTAGCGTCAATGGCTCAGGTAGTCAGACGTCCAACCTGACCATGATGCGCGCGTTATTCAAGATGGGCATTCCAGTCTCCGGTAAGAATATCTTCCCGTCGAATATCCAGGGTTTACCCACCTGGTATACGATCAGAATAAATGAAGAAGGACATTTGGCCAGATGTGAGGATCAGGAAATCGTGGTTGCGATGAATCCGGCTACATTCATTAAGGATATGGAGGGAGTGGTCGAGGGAGGCGTGTTGTTTTATGACGACAGCATCAAATTTCCGATATCCCGTCAGGATATCCATTTGTATCCAATGCCAGTAAAACAAATGGTGAGGGATTCCGGGGCTCCCGCCAACATACGAGACTACATCGCCAATATGGTCTATGTGGGGATTGTTGCCAATATTTTAAAGATCGATATGGATCGTATCTATCAAGCCTTGGAGTACCATTTTAAAGGCAAACAAAAACCAATCGATCTAAATTGGGGAATGGTGAAAAATGCATCGGATTGGGCAGATAAGAATCTACAAAAAACCGATGCATACTCCGTTAGACCCTCCAACAAGACAGATGGATTTATCATGGCAGACGGAAATACAGCCGCAGCATTGGGAGCTTTATATGGAGGGTTGCAATTCGCAGCCTGGTATCCAATTACACCCGCAACCTCATTGGCTGAAACCCTGAATGAATATATACCGGTTTTCCGTAAAGATCCGGTCACCGGGAAGAACACCTGTGTCGTTATACAAGCCGAGGACGAGCTAGCTGCCATTGGTATGGTGGTTGGGGCTGGATTTTCTGGTTTACGGGCAATGACTTCAACTTCGGGACCGGGATTAAGTTTGATGGTTGAGTATGTGGGCCTGGCATATTTCTCTGAAGTGCCGGTGGTAATCTGGGATATTCAACGGATTGGTCCATCCACAGGATTGCCGACTCGTACCTCTCAAGGCGATCTGAGGTTGGCATATTTCATGGGTCATGGGGACGTCAGGCATGTGATCCTCTTCCCGGGTTCAGTAACGGAGTGTTTTGAGTTTGGCTGGAAAGCTTTCGATATTGCTGAAAGGTTGCAGACCCCGGTGATCGTGTTATCGGATCTTGATTTTGGGATGAACCAGTGGATGACGACACCATTTGAATATCCGGACAAACCGATGGACCGTGGGAAGGTATTATGGGAGGAAGATCTGAAGAAGGTGAACGGGAAATGGGGGCGCTATGTGGATGTGGATGGTGATGGAATTACTTATCGCACACTCCCAGGCAACAAGTACCCCAATGCGGCTTACTTTGCACGCGGGACCGGCCATGATGAAAATGCCAATTACAGTGAACAACCAGATGATTGGGAGAATAACCTGCTCAGGTTGCAGCGGAAAATTGATGGCAGCATCACACTTCTTCCCAAACCGGTGATTAAATCAACGAGCGGAGCAAAAATCAGTATCATCTCCTATGGATCCACAGATATTGCCATTGATGAAGCATTGGTCACCCTATCAGGACAAGGATATAAAATTGACCACCTGCGCATACGCGCATTACCTACCGCGCCGGAAGTGATGGAATTTGTCCGCGCACATGAACGCAACTATGTAATAGAACTCAACCGGGATGGGCAGCTGCACCAGATCCTCCGTTTAGAGATACCAGATTGCACGATGAAATTAATATCCCTCTCCCATCTGGATGGTCTACCGCTTACCGCACAATGGGTGATCAGCCAGTTAATTGCCAAAGAGGAAGGTCAAAAATGACAGATCAAATTTTACAAACAGCCAGAGCCCAGGTAAACCTGGTAGGGCTGACAAAAAATGATTATAGGGGTAATCCCAGCTCATTATGCCAGGGGTGCGGGCACAACTCGATTTCAAGCCAGATCATTGCTGCCTGTTATGAATTGAACATCATCCCTGAAAACATGATTAAATTTAGTGGGATTGGTTGTTCGAGTAAAAGTCCATTCTACTTCTTGAACCGTACATTTGGTTTCAATGGCCTGCATGGACGCATGCCTTCACTAGCGACAGGTGCGATGTTTGGAGACGTCTCCCTCAAAGGGATTGGAGTGAGCGGTGATGGTGATACTGCCAGCATTGGCATGGGGCAATTCAAGCACATCGTGCGAAGGAATGTGCCCATGGTGTATATTGTCGAGAATAATGGCGTCTATGGACTGACCAAGGGTCAGTTTTCGGCAACGGCTGATGAAGGGCTGGAGCTTAAGAAGCAAGGGACGAATCCTTATTTACCGGTTGATATTGCCTGGGAGGCATTGGTGGGTCATGCCACCTTCGTGGCGCGCTCATTCGCGGGTGACCCGAAGCAAGTGAAAGAATTAATAAAAGCCGCAATGAGCCATAAGGGAATCGCAGTATTGGATATCATCAGCCCATGCGTGACCTTTAATAACCAGGACAGCACCAGTCATTCCTATTCATGGGGTAAGGAACATGAAGTGGCATTACACGATCTATCTTATGTGCCTCCGGCGGAAGAGATCATGGTTGATTATGAGGACGGTCAAATTATTGAAGTAACCATGCATGATGGTTCCATGATCCTGTTGAAAAAATTGGACCGGGATTATGACCCTAAAAATCGGGCGGAAGCGATGAGAGTATTGGAAGAATCCAATAAAGATTGCTGCCTGATCACGGGTCTGATCTACATCAACCAATCGCATCCGACGCTTTTTGAGCTGTATAACCTGCCAGATGAGCCGTTAAACCGGCTCACCGAGGAACGGCTGCGTCCGCCGAAGGAAACGATGGATAAAGTAAATGCCATGATGTTTTGAGGAAAAAATAGGCATTAGTCAATTTGGTCTCAGGATTTAGGAAATTAAGGTAGGTGATAGGCTTTCAACCAAGGGTTGCTCGGAATGATCGGGCAACCTTTTTTTATAATTGAATCAAAATAATTCAAATGCATTCAATTCAGTCTCCGGAGGTGGCTTCTGTCTGGGTCATTCTGGGAATAGAAACGTCTGCATGGCTCTGAGGGAAAACCATCCACGAAACTAAGAGCACGAATGCACAAACTACCCCCTCCCGCCTCCCCCATTTCAAAATCAAAATGGGGGAGGGGTAAGGAACCGTCCACGACCTCGCTCGCAGAAAATGCTTATCGCATCGCTCGCAGAAAATGCTTATCGCATCGCTCGCAGAAAATGCTTATCGCACCGCTCGCAGAAAATGC
>Ga0154777_1077_pt1 | contig 45949 bp, 42 predicted proteins | sample Rifle2008BG16ft_FD_105785 | JGI IMG/M metagenome (GOLD analysis project Ga0154777, IMG submission 105785) | Chloroflexi bacterium RBG_16_47_49 | reverse complement strand
TTCTTCTCCATTGCTTGCGCCCAATACTTCATGCCCTGCAAATCGCAATGCAAAAATGATCAGCTCCCGCACCTCGCGGTCATCATCAGCAACCAGGATCCTGGTCATTCCTATCCTTTTCAATCCACATGCTTATCGAGGCTGGATTTGACCTCACTTGTTTCCATTTCCTCCAGAATACTATACAATAACTCCAATAAGACCTTCTTTACCGATTCCTTATCTTTCGCGATACAGGGTAGCAATTTTACAGACGAACTTAATCGCAGGGCAATCCGCATATCATCAATCTCCCATGCGTTTTCATTATCTTGTTTATTGGCGGCGACTACATAGGGTGTCGGAGCATAAGCCCGAAAGGTTTCCAGGATATTACGTGCTTCACGAAATGTTTCCGGTCGTGCACTGTCAACCATAACGATAAATCCAAGCATCCCCTCGGATAATATTTCCCACATAAAATCGAAGCGGCGTTGACCGGGTGTGCCAAAGAGATACAGCACAAGGTTTTCATCAATGGATATCCTTCCGAAATCCATTGCCACCGTAGTCTGATCCTTCACCCGTTCAGTCTCTGAAGTTATTTTCCTTTCAGTGGATACGACATCAATCTCACTGACAGACCGAATGAACTCAGTTTTACCTGCATTAAACGGGCCTGTGACAACCATTTTCACTGTTTGCATAAGTGCATCCCTTTTATGTGATCGTTATCATCCATCATAAAGAACGGATTCTGCTTATGATGCGGAAAATCAACGACTTTTGCTCGGTTTTATTGACTTGGGGTGGAACAATCCTTGGTTGTATGGGAGGTGGTGCCGATACTCCCTCAGGTCTGACCAGTTCAACCAGACCTGCCTGGATGAAACTATAAATGATCCTGCGAATTTCAAGATCGTTCTTATTGGTTGCTTTGGCAATCTGGTGAATCGTATTTTTTGGGTTTATAAAGGAAATGACTTTCCATTCATCAACATTCAAATTCAAATTACGCAAATTAATCCCGGGTCGTTCGCTGAATTTTAATGCCATCTCTAAGCTGGGAATCTCATCCTGTAATTGCTCCCATTCACGCATCTTGCGGGTACCTTCAATGATGAGATTCTCCAGGTTGATGCGTACCGTGATTTTATCTTTAGGAGGGAATATATCGTTTTCGAAACGGAATAGACCATCACCCCAGGTGAAAAGAGTATTCACCATATTTAGATAATAGGCTTGCAAGCTTGAGAGGATTTCCTGTTGGGTTAGATAATTGGAGTTGATTAAGAGCAACCCCAACTCTTTATCACTCATTTTACCCGCTCTCTCATTGATCGCCCTTACCTGGGCAGCGCTCAACTTCTTCGCCCGGTAGAGTACCATCGTCAGCCCAGCGCCATCGGCACCCGTGCGTGCATAAGCTAATTTCCCCTCGCGGAATGAAACATGCATCTGTTCAGGCGAATGCTCGATGATAAGCGTACCTGTTTTTCGTGCCACGTTAATCAAATTGAGCAATTGTGTAATCGAGAAATCGCGTAAATTGCCCTTTAATGCCATTTTCAGGCCTCCTGCGGCCCCTTGTTTGAAGAGGTGAAAAGATTATACATTTAAGCCGATAATGCGTCAAACTAATCTCGGGATATTTTCCTGGTCAAGCTTGACATTTTTAAAAAGAAGCTTATACTGGTTGCACAATTGAAAATGACCCGCACGGGGAGCCTGGTGGTCCTAGGCTGAGAGGAAATCCGAAAGATTTCGACCCGCGAACCTGATCCGGATAATGCCGGCGGAGGAATAGCTGCCATTCATCAACTCCCTCCACCGGTAATGGTGATAGGAGTTGTTTTTTTTATGAAACATGCCATCATATTTGCAAATGGTCGGATGGAAAAATCACCCGCTCTAACCTCAGAAATCCAAACCTCATCTTTTGTCGTTGCAGCTGATGGTGGGATCCATAATTGTAAATCCCTTGGAATTCAACCAAATATCATTATCGGGGATCTTGATTCTATATCTTCCGCTGAAATAACTACTTATCGTGATACGGGCGTGGAAGTCATTCGATATCCAACGCACAAAGATGAAACTGATCTCGAGCTAGCGCTCCAATATATTCTGAAGCATGATGTCAGCGAGGTGATTATCATTGGAGGTTTGGGTGCGCGTTGGGATATGACTCTCACCAATATATTATTACTTGCCCACCCGATGTTTGCCGGTTTGAAAATCCGCTTGTTGGATGGAGATCAAGAATTAGTTTTGCTTCAGACTGGAGTTCCATCAGTTATGCATGGTCAGCCAGGAGATAATATTTCCCTTATTCCTCTGGCAGGTGATGTTTCAGGGGTAATTACTGAAGGTCTGGAATATCCATTGAAAAATGAAACTCTCAAATTTGGGTCTTCCAGGGGAGTGAGTAATGTATTTATTCAAGAGCAAGCTCAAGTAATTTATAGGGAAGGTATTTTATTATGTATCCTAAATAGAATGGTAAATTTATCTACCCTTCCAAAGAAAGAGAGTAACCGTGAAGAATAAACTCATCTATATATATATCGTCCTTGCATTAATAATATCTTCATGCGGTCAGACAACAGGTTCAACACCTGACACCTCCCCTTCACCACGAACCTTGACCGTGATGACGCACGATTCGTTTGCCGCATCAGAATCTGTCATTTCTTCATTTGAAACTGCCAATAACATTAAAGTACAGTTTATCGCCTCCGGAGATGCAGGCACTGCGCTTAACAAAGCCATCCTTTCCAAGGATAATCCAATCGCAGATGTATTCTATGGAGTGGATAATACTTTTCTAAGCCGGGCACTCACAGAAGACATTTTTGAGCCTTATAACTCACCCAATCTGGCGGCTCTTCCAAGCCAATTCAAGATGGATCCACAAAATCGAGCCTTACCGGTAGATTGGGGGGATGTCTGTCTGAACTATGATATACCGTATTTTTCAGACCGTAACCTGCAGGTGCCTAAAAATCTTGAAGATTTACTCAAACCAGAGTACAAGAGTCTGTTGGTCGTAGAAAATCCTGCTACATCTTCCACGGGTTTGGCATTCCTCCTTGCCACCATTGGGCATTTTGGAGCCGATAACTATTTGGATTACTGGAGTGGCTTGTTGGCAAATAATGTTCTGGTGGTCAATGATTGGGAGACCGCCTATTACACCAATTTCAGCAGATGGGGTGGTGATAAACCGATCGTCGTCTCCTACGGATCCAGCCCACCGTTTGAAGTGATCGAGTCTGAATCCCCTGATACCATTCCTCAAACGGCAGTGATTACCAGTGATGGGTCCTGCTTTAGACAAGTTGAGTTTGTTGGTATTTTGCGTGGGACAAAAAATCGCGATTTAGCTCAAATATGGATCGATTTCATGTTATCGACCACCTTTCAGGTGGATTTGCCTCTGCAGATGTATGTTTTCCCGGTGAATTCTAGTGCAATATTGGATGAAACATTCCAAAAATATCTTTCCATACCAGAACATCCAGCATATGTCAGCCCGGACGACATCGCAGCCAATCGTGAATCCTGGATCAATGCCTGGACTGAGGTTGTATTAAGATGATCTTGAAACAACATAAGTGGGTCAAAGTCAGCCTGTTATGGTTTGCGCCTTTGGCCTACTTATTGCTATTTTATTTTTATCCATTGGGAAGCATATTAACGGTCAGCTTGGAGCGTTCACAGCAAGGACCGATATCACCCTTTGTTGAAGCGCTAAAATCTCCAATCCCTTGGCGCACCTTGGGTTTTACTCTCTGGCAAGCCATTCTCTCTACCCTGCTTACCCTCGCCCTTGGTCTCCCGGGTGCGTACCTGTTCGCACATTATAATTTTCGGGGTAAGTCACTCCTTCAGGCATTAACCGGTATCCCATTTTTAATGCCTACCTTGGTGGTAGCCGCAGCATTCAATGCACTGGTTGGTCCGAATGGGTGGGTTAATCTTGGCTTAAGACAATTATTTCATCTCTCCAGTCCTCCACTCCAATTTACCAATACTCTGACAGCCATCCTGGTAGCGCATGTCTTTTATAATACGACGATTGTGCTGCGCATGGTGGGGGATTTCTGGTCTCACCTGGATCCGCGTCTCGGTCAAGCCGCTCAGATGCTCGGTGCAAACCGCTGGCAGGCAATCCGCTGGGTGATCACGCCAGTGCTCACTCCCGCTATAACTGCTGCAGCTTTATTGGTCTTTATTTTCGATTTCACTTCATTTGGCGTGATCCTCATTTTAGGCGGACCACGATTTGCCACGCTGGAAGTTGAAATATACTATCAGACCATCAGTCTATTCAATTTACCCATGGCTGCAGTTTTGTCCCTTCTCCAATTAGCTTGCACGCTTGGGTTAACCTTGATCTACACCCGACTTACAAAGCGCCTGACCATACCTTTGGCACTCAAGTCACGCATTATTACACAACGTCGATTGACCACGTCTCGTAGCAAGCTCATGGCGGGAATACTTATCACAGCACTTACGATCTTCCTGATCCTGCCCCTTGCAGCGCTTGGAATCCGCTCACTGACTCGGCTTGAGCCAGCTCGTGGTCAACAGACAGCAGCCTCCCCAGGCTTTACCCTTGATTATTACCGTGAACTCGGGATAAATCGCCGTGGGTCAGCCTTCTACGCCTCTCCCTCTACAGCAATAGGCATCTCCCTTGGATACGCTCTGCTAACGACAGTTCTTGCCTTAGCTTTGGGTTTTCCAGCTGCATTAGCATTATCTCGTGACGTTGATTCGCCAATCAACCAGGGGATGGATGCAATATTAATGTTGCCATTGGGAACAAGCGCTGTCACGCTCGGATTGGGCTTTATCGTTGCTCTGGATCAACCTCCATTGGATTTACGTGCCTCCTGGATATTGGTACCTTTGGCGCATACCCTGGTCGCATTTCCATTTGTCGTTCGTAACCTAACCCCAGCTCTGCGCAGCATTCGCCCGCGAATACGACAGGCTGCGGCTGTATTAGGTGCCTCACCAAGATCCGTATTCCAGCACATCGATATTCCAATGATTGGTCGCGCCACTTTGGTCGCCGGTACATTCGCATTTACGATATCTCTGGGTGAGTTTGGCGCGACCTCCCTGATTGCGCGCCCAGAATTCCCAACAGTACCAGTCGCAATCTATCGGTTGATTTCTAGACCTGGCGAGATAAATTATGGTCAGGCATTGGCTTTGAGCACCATCTTGATGTTAGTTGCTGGTGCTGGTATGCTGCTAATTGACCGAATGCGTATCGGAGAAATTGGTGAGTTTTAATCGGGCATCTTCCTAAGGACAGTAGGCATCCATGACTATATTATCAATCAAGGATATTTCTAAATCCTTTGGGAATACCAGGGCACTGGAGCTTATATCGTTTGAAGTATCTGAAGGTGAAATTGTCGCCCTTCTTGGACCAAGCGGATGCGGAAAGTCCACCCTGCTGGCGATTATTGCTGGTTTGGAAACCTCGGATAGTGGGGATATTCTCTGGAATGGTGTCTCTCTTAGGCACACTCCGCCTCATCTGCGTGAATTTGGATTGATGTTCCAGGATTATGCCTTGTTTCCGCACATGAATGTATATGCGAATGTGGCTTTCGGTTTAAAGATGGCGCATGCAAATCCTGAAGTTATAAACCAGCGTGTGCGTGAGATGCTCAATTTAGTCGGACTGCCTGAATTTTCAAATCGTGATGTTAACACTCTCTCCGGTGGTGAGCAACAAAGGATTGCGCTGGCAAGGGCTTTAGCCCCGCACCCACGTTTATTGATGTTAGACGAACCCCTTGGCTCGTTAGATCGCAACATGCGCGAACGATTGGTGGTCGACCTGGAGAGAATCCTTCACCAAATGCAACAAACAGCAATTTATGTGACGCATGATCAAGAGGAAGCTTTTACAATTGCTGACCGTATCATACTAATCAATTCAGGTCAGATCGAACAAATCGGCACGCCTCAGGGTATATATTCTGACCCAGCCACTATTTTCGTGGCGCGTTTTCTTGAGATGACAAATATAATCCCTGGTGTTATTCATGAATTGGATGGAAAGCGCCAGGTGGTCACCCCGTTGGGTAATTTCCCGGTTGTCTCATCCATCGAAGGTAATGTTAACCTTTTAATCAGGCCAGACATGGCCAGCCTGGATGGTAATGGTTCGATTGCACTCAAAGGTGTATTAATAGATAGTTCTTTTCGAGGCAGCAACCGAAGAATCACCCTTAAGAGTAACGATATCCCCTTGACCTTTGAATTCCCCTCTTTGATTATTCTACCCAACCCAGGGTCTGAGATTACCCTCAACCTCGACCCGTCTTCCGCGATGAAAGTCTTCCCCAGGCAATAAATCCACAACTTCTGACCCATCCATAAATCTAAATAATAAGACTCGAGGAACATCACGCGTAATAAAACCGTCTACATAAAGATATCCTATCGATAAAGGTTAAGATCATGTTGAAAAAGATATATATCCCACTATTTATAATTCTGATTGGCTTGAATGCGTGTACTCAAGGGAATCCGGACGTTCCCACACCGACATCATCCAGTGGAATTGAAGTGTTTGTGACCCAAGGACCGATGTGCCCAGGACCGGTGCAGCTTGGAGACACCAGCTGTCCGGATCAACCCTATCAGGCAAATATAACCATCCTGGATGCTGACAACACACAAATTACGCAGTTTCAGTCCGATACTAATGGATATTATAAGCTTCCCCTGGCTCCTGGTACTTATATTCTCCACCCTACATCAGGCAAACCTCTGCCACAGGCAACAGACCAGACAGTGGTTGTCATAGAGGGTCAATTCACCCAGGTGTCTATAGTTTATGATACCGGTATTCGGTAAGGTATATATAGGTGATCAATAATTCAGACCCAAATCCCAAAGAATCTATCTATTTTTTATATTCTGGCGCTTTCGCGGTTAATCCTGCGCCATATCCACCAGACAATGAGTGCAACCCCCAGCACCAGGATTACCGCAATTAAAACCGGAGTGACTGCGGCAATGATCGACAAAATCGTAGATAATACATCTTCTGCGATGCTTACCGGGACATTACCGGCTCCACCAGTCGTGGCAGTGACAGCTGGTCTCACCGCCAAAGATTTAACGGCATGGACTGTCCCGGCAACAAAAAGACCCATGATCATCGCCAAGACCGGATGGACCTCCGTGATAATTTGGGCGGAGGCAGCAAAGACAATCGCCCCAGCAATCGGCCGAATGACAGTTTGGATCAGGTCATTGACATGGTTAATGGCTGGGATCTTATCAGCAAAGAATTCGACCACAGATAAAACTACTAATATACCAATCACCCACCAGCTTTCCAAGGTATTCCAAGGAGAACCAAGCGTGATCAGATTGGTAAATTTACCCAATAATGCCACTACCAGCAAAGGTATATATGCATTTAAACCCGCACTGGCTGATAAACCGAAGGCAGAGAAAATATCCATCCTGAGACCTCCATTAACCCAATGATGATTTATCCCAATGAATATTCCTATTATCCAAATACCAATCCATTCCAGGTACCTGTAATTATAAAGCGGATCAGATCGAATAGCCCGATTTGGGCAATGGTCATCAGAAAACCACCGATCAACTGTAGTGTGATTTGGGATACTAGTATAAATTGATTTTCTTTATGTGTGATTCTTAACCACAGGATTGTATAAGTCACGGTCAATATTAGTACCACCCCAAGTGCGCTGATCATTGCAGCCGGAAATAAAACAAATGTATACCCAGTTAAGACGAGTAAGTCCACCAATATCCCGACACCTAAGAGCATGAACAATGATTTTAAGTCCTGTATTGCTGGTCGAGGGTCTGGATTGGTAATTATAGAACCCCAAAATGCTGGATAAAGCACGCTGGCGATGGCCAATCCCATCCCGGTTCCGGTAAACAAACGCATTATATTGGATGGCTGGTAGAGCTGAAGCATACCAGGGAAGATTTTTATAAATGGAGGCAAGGACAGATATGAATTCAATCCATCCACAACATAGAATAGTATGAGCAGGAGCAACAAACCCATGATGTGTTTGGGTGGGAAACCCGAGCGGCGCCGGCCGAATAACGACAATCCAACCAATCCGGTGATCGCGCCCAGGTACTGACCCGTGCAACGAGCGCACAATGGCAGCTGTACTATTCCTATATGTAAAGATCGGGTATCGATTCGGTGGCATACCGCATATCCGATTGCATCGGCTTTCCCCAAAATCCCTGAAGGCGTTGCAAGGGCCCAGATGATAAAGATGCTTCCCCCTATTAAATATTAAGTTCGCTGGACTAATGATCTTATAAAATTCATAAAAGGTTTGTGGTGATTCATTATTCCTGATTATAGAAGACATACGCTAAAAAGCAAAGAATAGGCAAATATCCGCGAATGCGGTATGATTGGCGATTGATTTATGTCATGGAGGGCACAATGATCAAGCACTTATTTGCGGGACTGTTACTATCTATATTATTAGTGGGATGTGGGGTAATTAAATTTACCCCATCCGCGACTGACATTCCAATCGTGCAACCGATAATAAAAACTGCCACACCCAGTCCGCTACCGACTGATACCAGCACACCAACCTTCACCCCCACCGTTACGCAAACCCCAACACCTACGCTGACTCCCACACCCGTCGTATATGGACCGTCGAATTTTCCTGCGAATATCGATCCTCTTACCGGATTAGCAGTCAGTGATCCCGGCTTGCTCGATCGCCGCCCGGTGGCATTGAAAGTTAATATTGTGCCTCGTTCATCCAACCGCCCTCCTTGGGGGCTTTCATTTGCTGATATCGTATACGATTATTATCATAATGATGGGTATTCTCGTTTTCATGCGATTTTTTATGGGAGTGACGCTGATCTGGTCGGACCGATCCGGTCTGGACGCCTTTTGGATTACGAGCTGGTTCATATGTACCAAAGTATTTTCGCCTATGGCAGTGCGGATGTATTGATCAACCAGCGCCTGTTGAATGCAGACTTCTCAAATCGGTTAGTGCTTGAAGGATTTGCTTCCAGCTGCCCCCCCACAGACACTGTACCCCTTTGCCGCTATCAACCAACAACCTATGATTTCCTGTTGGGAGATACCGCCTCCTTGAGTGCTTATATGACCTCTCGTGGAGTTGATAATGAGCGCCAATACCTCGATGGGATGACATTTAATCCTGAAATCCCAACCGGTGGAACCACGGCTGACCAGGTGTATGTCCGTTACTCAGGTGATAACTACACCCGTTGGGACTTTGATGCTTCCACTGGTTTGTATTTACGCTTCCAGGATAATGTCTATGATACCGGCCAGGGTGAAGATTATGCCCCGTTGATTGACCGCTTAAATGATCAACAAATCAGTGCTGCAAACGTGGTTGTCATCCTGTCGCGCCATGAGTATTACCAGCAGCCTCCCAATGAGATCATTGACATCTTACTTAGTGGTAGTGGAACAGCCTATGCTTTTCGGGATGGAATGATGGTTGAGCTGCAATGGAATCGTCCAACCACCACATCAGTATTATCCCTTTCCTATTCGGATGGGACTCCCTTCCCGTTTAAACCAGGGAAAACCTGGTTCCAGGTTGTGGGTGAATCTACCCAGGCGAACCTGCTAGAAGAAGGAATCTGGCGTTTTAATTTTCTATTACCTTGATATAAATTTGGGAAAGATTCTCATGCACTTGCGTATAGATAATCTGATCTATTTTCGAAGATCCTGCAAGATTCTTTTGACCAGTCCAGGACCTTCATAAATTAATCCCGTATAGATTTGCAAGAGAACCGCACCGGCGTCCAGCATTTTTTGGGCGCCGGTCGCATTATAAATTCCTCCCACCCCAATAACTGGCAGTCTCCCGCTTGTACGCTGGTATATCTTTCCCACCATATCCAGGCTTCGTGAAAACAAAGGAGGTCCACTCAGACCACCACTTTCACTGGCCAGGAGAGATGTAATACTATCCCGAGAAAGGGTTGTATTGGTCGCAATGACCCCATCCATTTTTTGGGTAAGTAGTACTTCCAAGGCATCATCGAGCTGGTCATCAGATAAATCCGGAGCGAGCTTGACCAGGATCGGTATTTTTTTTGTCAGTGATAGCTGCAATCGTTCCCTCTCTACGGAGATCAACCCTAACAGGTGATCTAACGCTTGACTGGCTTGTAATTGCCTTAATCCGATCGTATTGGGTGAGCTGATGTTAATCGTCAGGTAGTCAGCATATGCAGCGAATGCTCGTAATAATTGCAGGTAATCCTGATCGGCAGATTCCAGTGGGGTGTCTTTATTTTTCCCAATATTAACACCCAATACCAGGTTACCGGTACGCGTCTTTGTGATCTCCCTTTTAACAAAATCCTCCCCCAAACCAGGAAACCCCATCCGGTTGATCAGTGCTTTATCAGAAATTAAACGGAAGACGCGTGGTTTAGGATTCCCTGCTTGTGGTTTCGGTGTAACTGTCCCAATCTCGATATGTCCAAACCCCAGACTGGCTAACCCACGCCATCCCAGACCGTCCTTATCATATCCGGCAGCCAGACCAACCGGGTTGGAAAAAGTCAACCCAAAAGCTCGAACCGGCTGCCCGGGAACGCTAAAAGCCCGGCGCAATAACCCATTCACGGGCTTGATATCACCCGCCAGATGAATTAGTCTCAAGGTTAATTGATGAGCACGCTCAGGATCTAATTTAAAGAGTAAAGCTCGAAATAGAGGATAGACGGTCACAAGTTTTTGGAAATAAATGCCTTTGCTTCTACAATTTGCTTTTTAGGCACTGCGCCATTTATTTCATAATGATCTAGCAGATTAGTCAAAGTAGTTACGGAATGTAGCTTGTATCCGGCACCAGCCAGCGCTTCTTTCGCCCCAGATTGACGATCGATCAGTACCACTACATCTTCAACCTTCAATCCTGCCATAATTAGTTTTTCAATCACCTCAAACTTACTACCTCCAGTGGTAGCCAGATCGTCTATAACCACGATGCGCTCGCCATCTTTATATAGTCCCTCGAGCTCTGCTTTCATGCCATAGGTTTTTGCTTCCTTGCGCGGGTAGATCATTGGCCATCCCCCCTGGATGGATATGGCTGTTGCAATGGGTAATGCTGCATACGGTAACCCCGCCAACCGGTCGAATGATAATCTGGTTAAGATGGGGATGTATGCACGCGCCACTTGCTCAAGCAATTTTGGATATGAGACTAATTGCCTGAGATCGATATAGATGGGGGATATCATTCCTGATTTCAATGTAAACTGCCCAAACTTAATGCAGCCAGCCTCCAATAACCCATCAGCAAGCCGAGCGAAAGTATTGGTTGTTGAAGGGCGTTCCTTCAGTGGTGTCTGTACTTTCTGTAATGTACGCACTCTTTTACTTTCATCACTGATTTTCTGGCGGATTTCCTCAGCTGCCTTCCTTGCATCTGGAGCACGCGAGATGCCCCTTGAAACCGGTATGAGTAAACCCATGCCGTCCGGCCTCAATCCAGCTAGCAATGCTGCCTGTAAATCACCACCCTGCGCACCAACGCCTGGCGCGAGAATCCAAAGATCAGGTGCCACCAGACGTACCAACCGCAAGGCATCGGGTTGGGTAGCCCCAACAACCAGTCCGAGATTGTCATGGATATTCCACTCCTGAGCCAGTTGTGCGACCTTTTCATATAAATGGTTCTTTCCCTCACCCATTGAATCAGGTGATGTCTCTTCGAGCAACAAATCCTGTAAATCGACCGCTCCCGGGTTCGAGGTTTTGCACAATAAAAATACACCACGTTCAGGGTCTGCAATGAATGGTTCAACGGAATCATGTCCCAAATATGGATTTATCGTGACCGCATGAGCACCCAGCACCTGAAAGATAGCTTGGACATAAGCCGCTGCAGTAGAAGCAATATCCCCCCGCTTGGCATCCAGGATAACAGGGATGTTACTGGGAATGGATGCAATCACTTGTTGAAGTGCGGAGATCCCTGCGGGTCCAAAGGCTTCGAAAAAAGCAATATTGGGTTTATATGCTGTCACGACATCGTAGGTCGCCTTGATCAAACCGAGACAAAACTCCTTGGCTGATTCTGCAGACGCAGTAAGTAAATCATCAGGATGAGGGTCAAGACCCACACACAGCAGGGAATCAACCTCCCTTACTCTCTGGCTTAACTTCTCAAAAAAGGACATGCTTATGCCTTTCCCAGCACCATTGCTAATAACGCCATCCTTACATATAAACCGTATTCCATTTGCCTGAAATATGCTGCTCGGGGATCGCTATCAAAATCCATCGAGATTTCTCCCACCCGTGGAAGTGGATGCATGACGATCATATTTTGTTTGGCTCGCTTCATTAACTCAGGTGCTATCACATAAGACCCTTTGACACTTTCATATTCTTCTTCGCTGGTAAAACGCTCTTTTTGTACCCGCGTCACATATAGCACATCTGTCTCAGGCAAAGCTTCATCGAGATTGCTGTACTCCTTTTGTGACATGGTACGCGGCAGTTCATTGATGATCTCAGCCGGCATCCGTAAAATTTCTGGAGCTATATAATTCAACCGCACGTTATAAAGCGACAGCAAGCGTGCCAGAGAGTGGACCGTTCTTCCATATTTCAGATCCCCCAACATGGTCACCGTCAGTCCATCAATCAAACCCATTTCTTCATGGACGGTGAATGCATCTAATAAGGCTTGGGTGGGATGTTCTCCGATGCCATCGCCAGCATTGATAATCGGCTTTTTTGCATATTGGGCTGCCAATGCAGCTGATCCGGTTTCTGGATGGCGCAGAACGATCACATCCGCATAACATTCCAATGTACGGACGGTATCCGGGAGAGATTCACCTTTTGCCACCGATGAATACCGCACTTCATTGATCGGGATCACGCTACCTCCAAGCCGTTCCATGGCTGAGGTGAAAGATGAGGATGTACGGGTAGATGGCTCATAAAAAAGGTTGGCAAGAATTTTCCCTTTCAACAGGTCAAATGTACCGACATGGTCCACCATCATGTGCATTTCGTGGGCAACATCAAAGACGTATTCCAGGTCTGAACGCGAAAATTGCTTCACCGATAATATGTCTTTCCCGTACCATGGTGCAGTGCGCTGGTCACCAAATGGCAGGTGGGGATTTGGATGGCGGGTTGAATTTGATTTATTAGTCATATCATTTTCTCCTATTCAAAATATTTTTGATGAAAGGCTTGATTGCCTTATATTTTTACCAAATCCGGGGTAAGCCAAGACTTGCCCATCACGATATACCTCTCTACCATGCATCAACACCCTGTTCACCCGTCCGGTGACTTTCCTCCCTTCAAAAGGTGTCCATCCACACCGCGAAAGATTGTAAGCAGCATGGATTTCCCAGACTTCATCTGGATCAACTTCCAGGAACGTCTCTGGTTGTTCCGGGACCATAAAGATCTGCCTGGGTTTCATCACCATCCGTTGAATAATGGCATCCATGGATAATCGACCCTCATGGACTGCTGTGAGGAAGAGAGGTAAGGCAGTCTCGAGTCCAGGAAAACCTGGTGGAGGGTCTTCTCCATCCTTCTCTTCCAGAGTATGGGGTGCATGGTCCGTGGCGAATATATCGATAACGTCTAAATTAGACCAAAGCGCCTCCTGGTCCGAGAGAGAAGCAAGTCGAGGCCGTACCTCACTCCGTCCATTACCGATGGCTGGGATATCCTCCTTGGTTAAGAATAGATGGTGAGGGGTTACCTCACAGGTGATTTTTATCCCTTTCTCTTTTGCTGCTCGAATCAACAAGATTTCATCCCGTAAAGAGACATGCGCTAAATGGACCGGTCGGTCAAAGATCGCTGCCAAGAGGATCACCGCTGCCATCGTCCGACCTTCCGCATGGGCAACAATTGGAAGGTTGCGTGGCCAGCGCTTGAAATGTTCCATCCATAGTACCATTTCATCAAGGCGGAGTGATCCGTAGGTCTGGTCAAGATACATTTTTAATCCCGCAGTCTGTGACCCGAATTGATCGATGTGCTCCAAATTATCCGGCCCGGCACCCAGGAATAGAGCATAATCACAGCGGGCTTTGGAATTAGCAGCAGTTAACGCCATCTGCAGGGTCTCTTTATCTGTCACCGGTGGGCGTGTATTTGGCATCGCCAGAATTGTTGTAAAGCCTCCTGCCAATGCTGCAGCCGTACCTGTATCCCAATCTTCCTTGTGCGAGCCACCAGGCTCACGCATATGCACATGCGGATCGATCAATCCTGGGATTTTGATCATCAGATCCTACCCTTAGGCAAAAAAATAGAGCCACCGGGGCTCTCTGGATGGATAAAAAAATCGCCCGACGGAGCGAGGGCACCGGGGCGATATTTATCATACACTATACGTAGTTTATTATATTCCATTCCGCCCGATTTTACAGCGAATCAGCCACATGTCAAGGGCAGAATGAGAGTGCAGAATGAGAGTTATTTCGTCACCAAATAATTTCTCTAATGGAATTTAAAGCATGAAAATCAGTCAAATCCAAATGCAATGGTGTAATGGATACATATCCTTGTTCCAGAGCACCAAAGTCGGTACCTTCATCTGGTATTGCAGTCGGTGCATCCCCTCCGATCCAATAATAAGGTTTCCCACGCGGATCTAACCGTCGATCCAGACGGTCACGATACACCCGCATCCCCTGGCGGGTGATCAAGATGCCCTTGACCTGTTCCTCCTGAAGGTAAGGAATATTTACGTTGAGCAAAAGGTTTTCTAACTGACCATTCTTGACGACTGCAGCCACAATTCGATGGGCAATCCGTGCGGCGGGTGAATAATCAAGTTTCCCCTCAAATTCCTCTGGCGCGTGTAGTGAAAATGCGATTCCTGGCACCCCCCCAATAGCTGCTTCCATTGCTGCAGTCACAGTCCCTGAATAAGTAACATCATGACCGATATTCGCATGTGGATTGATCCCTGAGACAACCAGATCTATTTTCTCAGGGATGAAACCTAGAAGTCCCAAGGCAACACAATCCGAAGGTGCCCCATCCGAAGCCCAGGCAGAAGTTCCATCCGCTAAAAAGGATTCTTTAACCCGCAACGGCCGATGCATCGTTTTTACGTGCCCTGATGCAGACCAGTTGTGATCGGGAGCCAGTACACTCACTTTCCCCACCCGCCTCATTTCCTTTGCCAGTGCTAATAAACCTGGGGCAGTAATCCCATCATCGTTGGTCACCAGTATATGCATGCCAGAATTATAACAATAAAGCTGTCTCGATTTGATATTCACCTGGCAAGGACACTATTTAATCCCTCCAATGTCCTAATCACCCTTAATGGTAAAATGGTCTCGTTCATTAAATCATCATACCTACTCTCCAGGAGGAAGCCCAATGCGTCCCGCACAAAACAAAATAATTCCAATATTGATAATCTGGGTAACTGCGATTGGTCTGCTCCTGAGTATATTCTTTCTCATTCAAATCTGGCGTTTACGTCAACCAGTCACCGACAAACTCCGATCTGCGGTAAATCAGACCTCAGATATTTTACAAACCACGGGTGATGGATTGGATCTCATCAGCCAGGTAATCAAAAATGTGTACACAAGTACCCTGTATCTTGATGATACAACCAATGCACTTGCGCAAACAATTCAAAGTACGAGTTTATTCATCGACTCAGCTGGTTCTTTTGTGGGAGAGGACCTGATTAACACCATCACCAATACTCAAAGGACACTGGATACAGCTCAAGCCAGTGCACTCGTGATTGATAATATCCTGACGACTTTATCCCGGGTACCTTTGATCGGGATTAACTACAATCCTTCCCTCCCATTGAATACAGCACTTGGGGAGGTTTCAAAAAGCCTGGATCCGCTTCAAGAATCACTTAAAGGTTTCCAATCTAATTTGGGTTCCACCCGAACGGATATGCAGGAGTTTAAGGACCAATTATTAATTTTGGATCAAAATATATCTTCGATAAACAAGAATCTGGCTTCGTCTCAGGCTGTGATTGATGATTATCGCACTCAGGTATCGATATTAACATCCTGGGCTGATGATGCAAGAACATCCCTCCCCGTTTGGGTCAAGACTATATTCTGGATCCTTACAATCATCATCCTTTGGCTGGTGTTGATCCAGGTCGGGATCTTGCTCCAAGGTATCAGCTTGCTTTCCAGAGTTCAGGTCAATCTGGAAGCAAAAAGTGATCAATAATGTAAAGATCCGATAATAACTGGAATATTCCGAGGATTGTATGATTGAAGTTGCGATCATGATCGAAGGGCAGAATGGGCTGAACTGGAAGCGTTGGCAAAGCATAGCAAACACAGTTGAGGCGTGTGGTTACGCAGGGTTATATCGCTCAGACCATTATACGAATTCCAGCCCACCCGATCAAGACTCACTCGAATGTTGGGTATCTCTCACCTGGCTTGCAACGCACACCCAGCGCATTGAATTTGGACCGCTGGTGTCACCCATCTCATTCCGGCATCCCACGCACACCGCCCGCATGGCTGCTGCTGTGGATGACCTTTCCGGTGGTCGATTGACTTTGGGGATCGGAGCTGGTTGGCAGGAACGCGAACATGCCAATTATGGCTGGGACTTGCTCTCAATAAAGGACCGCTTTTTACGCCTCGAAGAAGGGCTGGAAGTTGTCACCCGTTTGCTAAAGAGCGATGAACCTGTAGATTTCGTTGGCAAGTATTACCAGATCAAGGAAGGCATCTTATTACCTCGTCCCGAGCGCCAGGGTGGTCCACCTATATTAATTGGTGGCAACGGTGAAAAACGGACGCTGCCCTTGATTGCCCGGTTTGCTCAAGAATGGAATGCTTTGCTCCTTCCCCCGGAAGATGTCTCCCGTCTAAATACACAATTAAACGAATATATCAAAATCCAGGGCAGACAACCCCAAGAAGTCCGTCGTTCGTTGATGACAGGTTGTGTATTCGCGATTAATCAGAATGAAGTGGAGCAAAAGGTCAAACAGCGTACGCATGGTCAACGGACTCCTGACGAGCTACGCCAACGAGGTTTGATCGTTGGTACAGCTGCAGAGATCGTGGAACAGTGTCAGCTACTTGCGAAAGTTGGAATTCAACGTGTGATGCTTCAATGGTTGGATCTGGATGACGTTGCCGGTTTGAAGGCTATGGCTGATGGCATTCTGGACATACTCTCTGTTTAATCCCCCAGTAGCCATTACCCGAACCAGGAGGAATTAATGGACCGGGATAAACCGTTTTTTCTCATTTCCTTTATCCTCATTGCTGCATCATTGGCATGTTCCATATCAAGCTTCGGTCAACAAGTTCAATCGGTTGAGCGTACTGCACAAGCCCTAAGGACAGAAGTGGGCGGCATTATTACAGTGGGTGGCTCTCTAATCAAAACAGCGCAAGCCCTTGAGACTCAACACCCTGGCATCCTTGAAACCGTTAAAGCTTTCGCGACACAAGCAGCACCAATAATAAGCACCATTCAGGCAGTATCCACCTATAATCCAGGATTGGTACAGACTGCCAAGGTAATCGTTAACCAGGAGATTCCTACCGGCGAGGTACCATCAGATATACCTATAATCAATCGGGATCAAGCCGGGAATTATTTTGGCTCCAGCCAGTATATTTTCTATACTATCCCCACGGAATACAGTCAGGTCCTCGATTTTTACAAAACTGAAATGCCAGGCAACGGTTGGCTCTATCTGGATGGTGATTCCCATGAGTATGCCAATGCGGCTCAACTAAATTACTATAAAGATATTCGAACAGCAACCATTAATTTGTCTCTCAATCCCCTGAACAATACCACTGTAGTGGTCATTAGCTTGATCGTTCATTAATCAATGACAGAGCTCAATACCTTCTTCAATCCTGAATCTGTAGCCGTTATAGGTGCTTCCACCAACCCTGAAAAACTTGGCTATGCAGTAGTAAAAAATTTACTGGATGGGGGTTACGCCAACAAGGGCAAAGTCTTTCCGATCAATCCAACTGCTTCCGAGATTCTTGGTTTACACGCCTACCCTTCTGTTTTGGAAGTACCCGGGAGCATCGATCTGGCTGTCATTGTTATTCCCTATCCACACGTCCCTGATGCATTACGCCTATGCGGGCAGAAAGGGATTCCCTCCGCGATCGTGATCAGCGCTGGGTTTCGTGAAGCTGGTCAGGCGGGATTGGAACGGGAGTTGGAGTTAGTTGAGATCTGTCATGAATATAATCTGCGCCTTATTGGACCTAACTGCCTGGGAGTGATCGATTCGTTCACACCACTGAATGCCTCCTTTGCGGCAGGCACGCCTCCTTCTGGGCCAATGGCATTTATGTCTCAATCGGGGGCTTTAGGAACAGCAGTCCTTGATATTGCCCTGGCGGGTCGCTTGGGTTTATCCAAGTTTGTCAGCCTGGGGAACAAAGCAGACGTATCTGAAATTGACTTGCTTCAAGATTGGGTGAAGGACGATCACAGTAAGGTGATCCTTATCTATAGTGAAGGGATGCCCAGTGGACAGGAATTTATCCGGGTAGCTCGTGAAGTTACTCGTGTAAAACCGGTTGTGGCAATCAAATCTGGGGTGACGCAATCTGGTTCGCGTGCAGTATCTTCGCACACTGGCTCTCTGGCAGGATCAGAGCAAGCTTATCAAGCTGCTTTTCTCCAGGCTGGTATCTTGCGAGCCGAATCGATGGAATCTCTGTTTGATATGGCACTTGCATTGGGTTATCAACCGGCTTTGAAAGGTGACCGGATCGCCATCATCACCAATGCTGGCGGACCTGGGATACTTGCAACAGATGCCTTGGAGCGAAGCGGTCTTAGCCTGGCGCGATTTGAGCTTGAAACGATATATTCTCTGGAACAATATTTACCTGATTCCGCCAGTGCCGCCAATCCAGTGGATTTATTGGGTGATGCCCGGGCAGATCGATACCGGTTCGCGCTTGAACGAGTGTCAAATGACCCCAACGTGGACGGGATCCTGGTTTTACTCACTCCTCAAGCAATGACCGAAATTGACCTCACAGCAAAAATTATCGGTTCATTGTCTCATCACATCGATATACCCATCCTGGGGTGCTTTATGGGGGAAGCCCGCATACAAAATGGGATCAATATCCTGATCGCCGACGGCATCCCTAACTACGCCTTCCCTGAGCGCGCCGCAAATGCGTTCAAGGCTATGTCTACTTACCGGAGCATTAAAACACGCCCAATCCCTGAATATACCCATTTTGAAGTGGACCATTCTGCGGTGAGAGATGTTATAGCACAGGCCCGTTTGGAAAACCGGCTCACCATCGGAGATGCAGAATCACGGGCAATTTTGCAAGCCTATGGCTTACGCATACCCCGATCCGAGATTGCAGAAACTCCGGAAAAGGCTTCCCTCCTCGCAGGAAAAATAGGTTATCCGGTTGTACTTAAAATTTCCTCCCCGGATATCCTGCATAAGACAGACATCGGTGGGGTAAAAGTCGGGTTGCAGAATTCGGCTGACGTTCGTGATGCATTCGAGCTGATGGTTTACCGTGCTCAAAGATATCTCCCCGAAGCCCGTATTTGGGGTTGTATGGTACAAGAGATGGCTCCCTCTGGTGGGTTGGAGGTGCTGGTGGGGATGAACCGGGACCCGCAGTTTGGTCCATTGATTACTTTCGGATTGGGGGGTATTTATGTGGAGACACTGCGGGATGTCACATTCCGCGTAGCACCGTTTTCATATCATGAAGCCGAAGAGATGCTAACCCAGATCCGTGCTCATGCCCTGTTGGATGGAGTTCGTGGTCAGCCACCCATCGACAAGTCAGCTATTGTTGATACGCTGCTGCGTATTTCCCAACTGGTCCAGGACTTTCCTGAGATCATTGAGCTGGATATCAATCCACTTATGGTATATCACCAGGGTGAGGGAGCTCTGGCGTTGGACATGCGATTAGTCCTAAAATAATATCAATGGAGCCATATCTCGTATTAGATAGAGCAAAGGACATCTTTGCCCTATTAATCTTCTGGAAAGGGAAAATCGATGAAATCACTCTATATCACTGGCGCGGAGAGATATTCAGGTAAAACAGCCACCTGTCTGGCATTGGGAGCTCGTTTACAACAGGATGGATTTCGCATCGGTTATCTTAAACCGCTCAGTCTGCAGCCATGGCGGATTGGTAACAAAATCACAGATGAAGATGCTGCATTTGTGAAACAAGTCCTGAATTTATCAGCTGAGCCTTGGGAGCTTTCTCCAGTCGTCATCACACCCGAATTCTTGCGCCTCCGCCTGACCGATCCCAACCCTGAAGATCTGATGGTCAAGGTGATGGAAGCATTCCAAATAGTGAGCCGGGATAAAGATGTTTTGATCTTAGAGGGTGGAGGCAGTCTGCGGGAAGGTTATGTGGTTGGTTTACCCACTGTCGGCGTGGTCAACCAGCTAGGTAGCCAGGCACTCGTAATTGCTAAATATCGTGAGGAAGTACGCATGCTGGATGACGTCTTGTCAACTCAAGCCCGTTTGGGTGAATCCTTCTGTGGAATCCTCATAAATCGTGTCCCGGAGGATGCGAACGATTTTGTAAATAAGATAGCTGTCCCTTTTCTGGAAAAAAAGCAAGTTAAGGTGTTTGGTGTCTTACCAGAAGCACGTGGATTATCAGCCCTGACTGTCGGTGAGCTGATCAGTCTCCTGGATGCAGAAGTCCTGACGAAATATCAACGTGCCGAAGCTCTGGTAGAGAACCTGACGGTTGGGGCAATGACTGCTGAAGCCGCCCTAAGCCACTTCCGCAGATCCTCCAACAAGGCAGTCATCACAGGCGGAGACCGTACAGATATCCAATTGGCAGCACTTGAAACTTCCACAACCTGCCTTATCCTCACGGGTAACTTACGCCCAAGTCCGCTGGTGATCAAACAGGCAGAGGAGTTTGGTATTGCTGTGCTATTGGTGCGGACCAATACCATGGAAACCATCGAGCAGATTGAAAAATTCTTTGGGAAAACCCGCCTCGGTCAAACAACCAAGCTAAAGCAATTCCAATCCCTGCTGGATGCACATCTGGATAAAGATAGACTATACCAGGCTATGGGATTAAAAAAATAAAATACCACAGTTGGTACACTAAGCGATGTGAAAATTTCCATTTCTAGCAATGGATGATCATTCATTCGCATTTCCTCTTCCCGATTAAATCAATTACCAAATCCCTAATTGACTAATTACTATATATACCCATCGGCTGTTGTTGCGTAATGCAGTGAATATTGCCTCCCCCAAGCAGGATTTCACGCGCCGGCACTCCGGTCACTTTGCGATCTGGCATTAACCTCTGTAGAGTATCCAGAACCGCCTGATCATGCGGATCATCAAACATCGGAACGACTGCTCCTTGGTTGCACAAATAAAAATTTACATAAGAGGCTGCCATCCGGTCACCCGCATGACGCGGTTTGGAGCCTTCGCTAGCCACCACACCATTAGCCTCTACTTCTGTGATAATTACAGGATTGGGTTGTTGTAGCTTATGGACGACAAGTTTTCTGCCGCATGCATCCACCGCGAGCTCCAACCGATGATATGCATCTTGGGAGATTCTATACTGTGGATCATTCTGATCATCGGTCCAGGTTAGTGCTACAACGCCGGGTCTGAGAAAGCAACACAGGTTATCCACATGTCCACTGGTTTCATCGTTAAATACCCCTGCCCCTAACCAGATGATTTTCGAGACATTCAAGTACTTCATTAATACACTCTCTATTTCTTCCCTGGATAAACCGGGATTTCGGTTTGGGTTTAGCAGGCATTCTTCAGTAGTGATCAGCGTTCCCTCTCCATCCACATGGATCGAGCCACCTTCAAGGACGATTGGTGCTTGATAGCGATCCATCCCTTCTGATTCGAATACTTTCTGGGGTACAGCATTATCACGGTCCCATGGGTAATACAACCCACTGTTCAGACCGCCCCAGGCATTAAAAATCCAATCGATTCCGCGCACCTGTCCGGAATTATTGACCACGAATGTTGGACCGCAATCACGCATCCAGGAATCATCATTCGCTATCTCATCCACCCGCACATATGCAGGCAGCATAGCTCGAGCATTTTCAAGCTGGGTTGGGTTAACCCCCATCACCACTGGCTCAAATTGGGAGATTGCCTTGGCTACCTCAGAGAATGCTAATTGTGCTGGTGCCGCGTTCTCACGCCAGTTATCTGGACGTTCCGGCCACAGCATCCATGTTTTGGAATGCGGCGCGAATTCACCCGGCATACAATATCCATCTTCGCGTGGATCTAACGTTAGCAGTTGAGCCATAGCTATCAAATCATCACGAGATTATCGACCAAACTTGTCGAGAAAAGCACCGATCTTAGCTTGGTGGAAGTCCTTCAAGGCATCTGACGGTCTTTTCAATCTTGGATAAATAAAATATACCAGCAAACCTTTCTCGGTATGCAGTCGATTTTCGGATTGATCAAATATTATCGATCTTGTGTGATCCATGACATCATCGGTGGCTTCTACACCGCGCGCAGCAGGCAGACTGTGCATGAATTTACAATGGGAGGGGACTTTCTCAAATAGCTGGCGATTGACCTGATAAGTTGGCATGAACGCTGCCCGGCGTTCTGGGATCTGGTCTTCCTGTCCCATCCACCACCACAGGTCAGTGTAAATATAATCAGCATTCTTTACAGCTTCAATCGGATCCTCGGTTAATTTAAGTGATCCACCCGATTCAACACAATTCTGCTATGCCCATTTCACCCATTGGGCTGGTGCCTGGTATTTCTTCGGGGCTGCTTGTGTGAAATGCATACCCAATCTCGTTGTAATCAACATCAAGGAGCTGAGTACATTGGTCGCATCCCCAATAAACGTGACTTGCAAATCTTCCAGCTTCTTGCCTTCTGGCATGTGTTCTAGCATGGTTAATGTATCGCACATCACTTGAGTCGGATGGTTGTAATCAGTCAGTCCGTTGATCACTGGCACCGTGGCATCCTTTGCCAATTTGGTGATCGTTTCATGCTTGAGCGTTCGTGCCATGATGCCATCACACATACGTGAAAGTACTACTGCAGTATCATAAAGCGATTCACGCACCCCAAGATGGATCTCGCCCGGCTTGAGGTACAAGGCATGACCACCAAGCTCAGTCATGGCAACCTCGAATGAGACCCTCGTTCGTGTGGACGGCTCTTCGAAGATCATCGCCAGAGATGAGTCAGCCATTAGCTTGGGGGTAAAGCCTTGCTTATCGGCTGCCTTTATAAGACGGGTTAATTCGATAATCTCCAATAATTCTGCTTTAGAAAAGTCCTGGGTGTCAATAAAATGTGTAAGGTTCATTGTTGACACCTCAAGTTACTCTATCTGAATTTCATTTTTTAGTGTCGAAATCAGATTTCGGAGGAAACCATTCATCGATATTCCGTAATATGCGTGGTACGAGCGCATATCCAGTCACTTTCACACCTGTAAGTACAGGTAGTGTGTGCCGCAAGAATTCCCGTAGCGTATCATTATTCTTGAATCTCGCTTCCAATGAAATCTCAGTTGAACCTTGTCCGAATGCCACATAGGTTATTTCAGGAATGTGGATTAGTTGTTCCAGAATCTCTTTTTCATGAGCTGGGTCAGCCTCCAGGAAGATGTCCGCTGCTATCAGATACCCGAATGCTTCTGGGTCAAGAATGGCTGTCAGACGAATTACCTCATCTTCGATTAAACGGTCAATTCGTTTTCGTATAGTGCGCTCATTGGAGCCAGTCTTACGGGCAATATCTGATGCTGAGATACGTGCATTCGCATGCAGCTCTTGGATGATTTGATAATCAAGATTATCTAGGGAATATTTTCTGGATGGCACGGTGGTTCCGTATCGGCATTATGATATTCCGATTACTGTACCATTATATCAGAGGATAAGAATATATATTATTGGAATGAATTGATTGCATAGAACGCATATAATCTTATGTTAGACTATTGTATGCTTATAACTCGACATTGAATATGCCAATAGGTTATATTCGGAAAGATGAGTGACACATGGAGGTATTTACTGCAATTCGTTACAAACGTGCTGTACGGGAATTCTCTCCCCAGCCCTTATCATATCCAGACATGATCACAATATTGAATGCGGGCCGGCGTTCACAATCCTCTAAAAACACACAACCCTGGAACTTTATCGCCATTACGGATAAATCTACCCTCAAAGCGCTAGCCGAATGTGGGCGTTATGCCAGCCACCTGGCAGATGCAGCTTTGGCGGTGGCAATTGTTCACCCCGATCCAGGTGAGAAATTCCAAATTATGTTTGATATTGGTCAATCCGCTGCATATATGCAATTAGCTGCCTGGGATATCGGGATTGGCTCTTGTCTGGCATCCATCTACGAACCTGACAAAGCGCGTGGATTGTTGGGTTTTCCCCAAAATCTGTTCCTGCGCATCGCCATTTCATTCGGTTATCCGCAAGACGGTGAAGTTTTTGTCCGTTCACCCAAAATAGGTGGGCGAAAACCATTAGACGAAATCGTCCACTGGAATAAATGGTAATCTCCCGCGCTGCAACTTTTTTTCCTGTGAAGCGTAAACTTAGATGAATAATGAGTTTGCCAGGTTTACTTTCAAAGGAGATTACATATGTCCACAAATGAACGCAGACAACTGCGCCGATCAAGAAACAATCGCATCTTTGCAGGTGTGTGTGGTGGGTTGGCAGATTTTTTCGGCATCCGTCCTTTTTGGTTCAGATTGGCTTTTTTAATTGCCCTGATCCCCGGAGGTGTGCCCGGGTTCCTGCTCTACCTGTTACTCTGGATCATAGTCCCCAATGAGTGATCCCTCAATGGGTCAACCGATTAAAGAGACGCCCCAGCGCGTCTCTTTTCTTTTATGTTTCTAATGGGTGAAGTTCAATCTCCCGTTCAGCCATGGCGATGCGCTTCCCCAAGGCGGGATGCGAGTATAAAAGCCATTCTACCCAGGCTTCAGGTTCTGTATCAGCCAGATTCTGGTTGGCTAATCTCTTTAATGCTGAAGCATACGCGTATCCATTGTGTGTCAAACGTAAAGCGTATTCATCAGCTCGCTTCTCCCGCCACCGCGAGAAGCCATTTTCCAAGGGCATGGTTACTAATCCGTATAACCCAAGAACGATCACAAGTAACGGAAAAGCTGCGATATCTGCGCTTCCCTTGAAATTGAAAAATTCCACTCCCCAGTTTAATCCCACCGATGCCAGATATAAACCCACCAGGGTAGTAAGACTTCCAAACACTATACCTGACGGGATGTCTTTATTCACCTGGTGACCCAGCTCATGTGCCATCACGGTTTCAATTTCATCCGGTGTGAATTCATTTAACAACGTATCTCCGATGATGATGCGCCTTGTATTCCCTAATCCAGTCAGGCCTGCATTAGCTTGTTTAGTCCGTCGACTCATATCAAACTTGAACACTCCCCTGACAAAGGTGCCTGATTTTTGAGCAAGTGACATCAACCTTTCAGCTAATGCTGCGTGGTCCTCACCCAGAGGGACAAATTTATTGAACAATGGCATGAGTAAGGTCGGTGCAATATATTCCAGGATCAAATTGAATACCAGTAATATCATGGTAACCCACAGCCACCACATCGTTGGATATTCCCGCAAAACAGCATAGATGATCTCAAGCACAATCATGCCCACTACCCCACCTAGGATCATGCTTTTTACCAGGTCTGAGATCCATCCAGAAAGGTTTTGTGTGGATAGCTCATATTTGTGTGGCAATGTAAATCCTTGGTAGAAGGACAGGGGTAAATTGATGATTAACAGTATTGCTCCAAAGACGATTACATATAGAATCACGAGTAACCAATCGTTTGAAGTCAGTCGTTCCAACCAACCTTTCAGTGCCTCAGACCAACCAAATAATAGCCAGCCTAACATATATAGACCGCTGATGAATAAATCCAATAGCATCAAACGTCGATTAATGCGGGCATATTTCTTGGCTTGTTTTTGCCGTTCAGGGTCTAACTTCGTTTCCGCATTCATGTCCCCTTGATCCATTCCAATACCATCTTTCTCTGTTCATCAGTCTCCGGAGACCTATCATTCTTTTCTGCAATCTCATCGCGTAATTCCTCGATCCTTTTTAGGGCTCTATCCCCCGTCTCACCGTGCTGAACCAGGTAACATCCGACCACCGTTCCAGTCCTGCCTTTACCCCCATAACAATGCAGATAGATATTTTTCCCTTCCGAGAGCACCGAATCAATCCTTTCGAGGATCTCAACCATCATTTCCTTGGGCGGTGTGGACCAATCCTGGATTGAAAATCTTTGATATTCTATTTGTTTTTTGAAAACCGATGTTATCTCGTTGATATAAGCTGGGTAGTTTTCATTAACCTCGTTAGATACTGTCAGATCAACAATGTAATTTATCCCAAGATCAATCAACCAGAATAACCTTTTCTTAATTTCCTCAATCGAATCGAATCCTGGATGTGCACCAGCCCGCAAGCGACCAGGTATAACCCAATAAGAATTTTGAATGGGTATTGTATTAATTTCCAGGTTCATCTGGTCTCCGTAGATAGTTATTTTATAATGATTTGTTGTTTGAAGATCAAAATTAATCCTGTTCGTCCAAACCCCAACTATTCCTCTGTGATGCATCCCTTGCACTCAGACCAGGGTCTGACATGAGTAATTTATGGCATTACAGCATTATATTACCGCATCCCGGCAGCAATTTGCAAAAGATCCCATTGGCTCAAAAAAGAGTTTGATGATAATACATTGGTGTCTCGCCTCACATCAGAAAAAACATCCACATATGGGTTCTCGACTTGATAATAAAGGGCGATAAGTAACCCATTTTGTTGCCAGCGCAGGCGCTGAGATTTTGAATTAATATCCCAACTCCACACATCATGCGCATTTCCATTCAATAAGTCATTCGATGGTGGAGTAAAACTTTGCATCCATAACCAATCTCCTTGAACATATTCCGCCGGTACATTACCCAACTGGGTTTCAACCTGGGATAAGATGACATCTGCACTGGCTCCGATGGTCATCGTCGGTGGAGCGGAGTTCTCGATAATTCTCTCTAAAATATATAACGAAGCCTGTGTATCGTGTTGATTGAAAATATCATAGTGCAGCCAAACACCACCATCCACAGTCACTTTTGCCTCATGAAAGTTGATATACTTCGGTAGGTGGGACGGTATCAAAGGATGGAATTCCAGCATGGTTTGTGCTTGTTCAAGACTGAGATGCTCACCTTCCACACCGTTCGAATAAATCAATAATTCGGGGATATCGTTTGCAGTTGCTACAGGGGCTGGTATCGAATCGATAATTGAATCCTCTGCAGAGTGAATATAGTAACTGGATGGATTATCTAGCGGAATTTTCCATAAAATGATTTTGTTATCAATAACCGAAGCCAGTCTGTCGCCTGTCCTTGAGAAAGCCAGGCTATTTACCATCCCGTTTGGAACCAGGGATGAGATTGTGGATATTTTTCCATCTGGCACGTTCCACATGATGACTTCCCCAACCATGCCTGTGGAAGCCAGATACATATTGTCAGGAGAAAATGATAACGTCCCGATATAACCTGTGGATTTAAAAGTACTAATAGGTGTGAATGTAAGAGAATCTGTTCCGGTCATTCCAATTTGCCACAAATTAATAATTCCATCCGATGTTCGCGTGGCAAACATCGACCCATCATCGGAGAAAGCCAGGTCATTTACAACCACACGGCTGCCTCCTAGTCTTCCAATCACTTGTCCATCCTGGTAACTTTGAAGCCAAACCGTCCCATCTCCACGTGCTGTGGCAATCATGTCTCCACTTGGTGCGATTTCAACATCATACACCGCTGTCATCCCGTATGAAACACTATTCTCTCTAAATAACAGGTTTTCACCTTTTTGCCAGATGCTTACATCATCAAGTGTTGAGATTACCAACCGAGAGCCATTTTCTGAAAACGCCAGGGATTTGACAGGACTGGATTGCCTCGATATTGTGTATATTAAATTACCATTAACAACATCCCAGATATATACTGTGCCACTTGTTGCACCTGCAGCAATCCAATTGCCATTTGGAGTAAATGCAATTGTGGTAAATGTATCATTCCCCCTTGAATCTAATACCATGGATGGTTCATCCTTTCTTATTGTATTTCTACATCTTGAAAGCTGCCAGATCCAAACTTTTGAATTAATACCACCCAATGCTAAAAGATTACCATCTGGGGAAAATGCTAATACTTTACTCTCCCATAATTCCCATGGAATTGACAGACTGTCGGAATATGCCCATGGAAGTTTGGGAGCTTCTTCTTCATAATTAGTCAGGTTGCTCAACCAATCATTTTCGAGATCATAAAGCATCACATTCGAACAAAGGAATTGGGAGGAGTTGCAATTATAGATCGATTGCATAAAAGATATCCACTGCCCATCCGCTGAAATTTTCGGAAAGAATGAAAAATCTCCATTGGGTAAAGCACTGATCCATTGGGTTTGCTTCGTTTGGCGATCGTGCACATAAAGTAGGTTGCAAACACTCGACTCGAAATAGCTACATCTACTATATAACTTCTGCCCCAGGTTAGGTGCTGTGGATTGGAAAACCACATACCTGCCATCCGTAGACATATGCAAACTGTAATATCCCCTACCCCAAAAAGTCAAACCGCTGTCGCCAACTCCCTGCCGGCCAGCTGCATCGATGCTTGCCAGTTCTATCTTTCCATTCTCCCGGTCTCGAATAAAAACATCACTGGATTGATTGGTATCCCCAGCAATAAGATTCGTCGATTCCGAAACGAAGGCAACATATCGGCCATCTGCGGATAATACGGGTGATGATGCTGCTCCATTCCCAAGTGACCCATCCTGGGCTCGATTTTCAATTTCAACCATGCCAGTCTCACGGTCGTATACAATCGCTTCGGTGGTATACCCGCTATTAAGGTTGGAGGTATTCACTACAGTTCGTAGGATTGAGTTCCCTAGAAGATTCAATTTTAGCTGATTCCCAATGGATGGAATTTCATTTTTGGCTTTCGTAGAGATGGTGAACCCCACAAAGCGTCCATTCGCTGACAGGCTGATGCGGTCAACCCCGATAATGCTCTCACCAGGGGTAGTACCAATGGGTATCCGCTCAAGGCTCCCAGACTCCTGGTTATAAAGGTAAACAAACAGGCAGGTAACGTTTATCTTCAATGGTTGGCAGGTAATTTCATCCCCCGTCATCAAATTATTGGCTGACGACCAAAATGCGACCCATTGCCCGTCCATTGATATAGTAGGTGCCAGGCTGTCACCATTGGCAGCCTCACCTTCTCCCCTTGAGTGATACGTTTTGCGGTTCCAGTTTCACGGTCATGCAGGAATATATCCAAACAGTAGATTTTATCGATAGTTTCACAAGCACTCCCACTTATGTTGGGATCATTGCTAGAACTTACGTAAGCGATCCACCGCCCATCGGCAGAGATGCTAGGAGCCAGATCCCACCATATCCATGGAAGGTTTAATTTACCAGTGCTTTCACTGATAACTTGTAAGGTATTTGAGCCTCGGTCATACAATTCTATTGTCGGCAAGAATGTTGTCTGTGTGTCAGGATCGATTTTTATGGATGCGAACACCCCCCAATTCCCATCAGATGAAAAATCCGGTTCGATAAATTGAGGTGCATCCGGTAGCGCATTGATATCCCGGAGAGATGAATTGGCAGGCTGCATTTCAATGATGGGGGGTAATTGAGGTGCGGTAGTTTTGCTTGGTTGCGGAAATTCCCTTTCCACGGGGGTTAAACGTATGAAAAGGATTGTCAGCCCTATAAACGTCAGGGTAAATCCGATGATCCAGGTTGTTTGTTGTAATGAAATGTGGAACTTTCTTTGCCCTATATGCACCTTGACTTCATTTACGATCGATAGGAACAAAGGGTTTAGCATCTCGGAGTTTATGGAAGGAAATTCCCATCGCGCTTTCATCTGTCCGGCAAAAGTTTCCTCAAAATTCTTCAACTCAGAAATGAATCCTTGACACCGAGAGCATTCGGCTAAATGCTGCTCAAGCTGCTCCAATTCCATCTGCTCATCATCCAGAAAGCCATCCAGGTAAGCCTGGATTTGGTACTCATTGTGCGCTTCGATTCGGTTCACAAATAAGCGCTTACGCCCTCTCATTAAACGGGTGTGTACATCTTTGGTTTGGATATTAAGCACGTGGGCAATATCTAAAATCCCCAGGTCAAACAAATGCTTTAAAATGAAAGGAAGACGGATTTTGTCTTGAAGTGTATCCAGGATTTGCCAATTATTATCATTTACGTTATCATCGAAAATAACATTCTCCTCAATCTTTTCCGTCGAATATTGGATATTTCTAAATCGAATCCTCCACTTGTTTCCCTTCACAACTTGAAAGCTAATTTCGAATAACCAATCCATCACGCTCACTTGCCCATGGAATTGATCTATATGATTGGTTGCATACACAAAGATAGTTTGCAGCATGGATAGAATTTCTTCATGACTGGGAACTACCGATTGTTGATAGAAAAGGAGCACACCAATCCACTTGTAAAGGTTTTTTGCGTAACAGTGTACCATCCGTTCGAGAGTGTCCACGTCATCCGGGTGCATATTTTGAAGGAGATAAGCAATTTCTGTGTCTTCAGGATCGACCTGCCTGAAAAGCTCGCTGTCACGTAAATAATTCCTTCGTAGTTCACTACGCTCGAACATGTCTATAATTTTACTCCAAATTTCATCTAATTTCACCTATTTAAGAAATACTTAACTTAAGCGGTAGAACCAATGCTATACTAACCATCCACCCGATCATGTGATTGTGGAAGAATATTAGTTTATGGCATCCTCTCAGCTTTCCTCACGTCGTATTTTTCATACCTGGTGGCCTTTGGCTGCCAGTTGGTTATTAATGAGTATTGAGTTACCTGCCATAAGCGCAGTGGTTGCTCGCCTGGCAAACCCAGAAATCAACCTGGCTGCATACGGCGGAATCATTTTCCCACTTGCGTTAATTATTGAATCCCCTATCATCATGCTGTTAGCTGCATCCACCGCACTCAGTAAGGATTGGGCTTCCTTCGTAAAAATACGGCGTTTCATGATGGTTGCCGGAGCCTGCCTGACCCTCCTCCATATTTTGGTCGCATTCACCCCCCTTTACTACTTCATCGTCGAGAAATTCCTGGGCGTACCCCATGAAATTGTTGAACCAGCCCGGGTTGGTCTAATGATCATGACGCCATGGCCGTGGTCTATTGGATACCGGCGTTTTCACCAGGGTATGTTGATCCGTTTTGGTCATTCCAAAGCGGTCAGCACTGGGACTCTGATACGATTAAGTGCTGATTTGACGGTTTTAGGGATTGGCTATGCGATTCACGACATTTCAGGAACCGTTGTAGCGGCGAGCGCGGTTGCAGCGGGAGTCGTGAGTGAAGCAGTCTTCGTTGGGATCATCTCTCGCCCGGTGATTAAGTACGAGCTGAAACCAATCCCGCCCATTCAAACGTCTCTCACCTTGCGATCGTTTATTGCTTTTTACCTACCCTTGGTCATGACCTCTCTAATATCTTTACTCGTCCAACCCATTGGTTCTGCCGCATTGAGTCGCATGCCACGACCCATTGAATCATTGGCGACCTGGTCTGTGGTGAGTGGATTGGTATTCATGTTCCGCAGTTTTGGGATTGCATATAATGAAGTTGTCGTGGCATTATTAGATGAGCTTCAATCAGCGAAAAAGTTAAGGAAATTCGCTGCCGACTTGATTCTGATCACGACCGGACTCTGGCTCCTTATTATGGCGACACCGTTCTCAAGTTTCTGGTTCCAAACGATCTCTGCGTTACCCAATGAGCTGGCAGTATTGGCTAGCTATGGGATCTGGCTCACTTTACCTCTGCCTGCCCTTTCAGTCCTTCAGTCGTGGTATCAGGGAGCAATTCTCCATAGTCATCAAACAAAAGGTATTACAGAAGCTGTGCTAATCTACCTCTTCGTCAATATTGCCTCATTATCGTTGGGAGTGTTGTGGGGGAAAACAATCGGCTTATATATCGGGTTGGCTTCATTAGTGTTGAGTACTTTCATCCAAACTGTTTGGCTGTGGTACCGCAGTCAACAAGCGATCAATGTGGTCCATCAGCGGGATGCGACCGAGATTTCTATTCCACCCGCCGGGATTGTCTCGTAATGGATCATCATTCAATCAATACTCACCGATTCATGTAAGGGGTGGCTATGGCAGAAAATTCTCCAAATTGGCTTGAGGTGGCACATAAAGTCCTGCTCTCCAGGAAAATGGACCTTTTGGAGGTGCAAAGTCTTACCCCCCAAGGTAAAGTTAAATATCAATTTTCTGCAGCCGGGCATGAATTAGCTCAGGTGCTGTTAGCCCAGGCTCTCAACCATCCTCACGATGGTGCTACAGTTTATTATCGTTCGAGACCATTCTTACTTGCCCGAGGTTTAAGTGCCGCAGATGCATTGGCATCAGGGATGGCGCGTGCTGCTGGACCCTCCGAAGGACGCGATACAGGCGTGATGTACAACCTTCCTGGCAATGATATGCTGACCATCCTTCCCACATCAGGCAATGTAGGCGCTCAATTTTCCCCTGCCGCGGGTTGGGCACAATCCATCCGCTATTATTCGCAGGTGCTCGAGGATCCAGGTTGGAACGGAGCTATTGCAGTCGCCATGGGGGGAGAAGGATCGGTGGCAGCCAATGGTTTTTGGGCTGCACTGAACATCGTCACTACATTATGGTATCCCTTCTTGTTCGTGATCGAGGACAACCAATTTGGCCTGTCGGTACCATCCCTATGCCAGACACCGGGGGGTAATATTGCAGCAAATCTATCCAGCTATGAAAACTTGAAATCAATGGATGCGGATGGCACGGACCCCGTAATTGCCTGGAAAACGATCGCAACGGCAGTCGATTTCGTCCGGTCGGAAGCTGGACCTTGTTTACTGAGGCTGCGTATCCCCCGGTTGATGGGCCACACTTTTGTAGATACACAGAGTTATAAATCAGAACAACAGCGAAATGAGGATGCTGCCCGGGATCCCATCCCCAAGCTGAAAGCGTACCTTCATGAGCAAGGAATCCTGAATGATCCGGACTGGCACTCATTGGAAATCAAGGTGGATCAAGAGCTACAGCAAGCTTTAGAAATTGCCGAGGCTATTCCCGAACCGGTTTCTACTTCTGTCTATGACCATGTGGTTTATTCTGGTAATGTTCAAATCCAGGGTGGTATACGCCCAAGGAATGCAATGCTGCCATTGGGGTCACCTACCCCAAATCCATATGGAGCGCGGATTAATCTCATCGATGCCATCCGCCGTACGCTTGAGGTTGAAATGGAGCTTAACCCGCGCCTCCTGGTTTTCGGGGAAGATGTAGGCGTAAAAGGCGGCGTGCATGGGGCTACCCAGGGAATGCAAACCCGATTTGGAGAAGATCGTGTTTTTGATACCTCACTCAATGAAGATGGTATCATTGGGCGCTCAACCGGGATGGCTTTAGCAGGTTTACTCCCAGTTCCGGAGATTCAATTTCGCAAATATGCAGACCCTGCTCACGAGCAGCTAAACGATCTTGGGACTTTACGTTGGCGGACTGGTAACCATTTTGCAGCCCCAGTTATCGTTCGAATGCCCGTCGGATATGCCAAAAAAACAGGTGATCCTTGGCATAGTGTCTCAGCCGAGGCTGTTTTCGCTCATTTCATAGGTTGGCGGATTGCTTATCCCTCTAATGCTGAAGATGCAGTGGGACTCTTACGCTCAGCTCTGCGTGGGGATGATCCGACTTTTTTCTTCGAGCACCGCGCCTTGTATGATAGCCTTGAAGCACGTCGCCAATACCCAGGGGATGACTACTGCCTGCCATTTGGTGTAGCAGCCCACCTTGTTCACGGCGATGAGTTGACTTTGATCACGTGGGGTGCCATGGTTCACCGCAGCCTGGAGGCCATTAAAGAATTCGAAGGTCGTGTCACACTCCTGGATTTGCGTACAATCTTGCCCTGGGATAAAAATGGCGTCTTGGAAAGCGTTTGCCATACCGGAAAAGTATTGGTGGTACATGAAGATACGATCACAAACGGTTTCGCGGGAGAAATTATTGCCACGATCATTGAACAAGCTTTTTCATTCCTGGACGCACCTATCTCCCGCATTGCTACACCGGATATTCCCATCCCTTATAATATTGGATTAATGGATTCAATTTTACCCAGTGTTGAACGTATCCATAAAGGGGTTGAGGATTTATTAATTTACTGAGCCGACATCCTCAATTATTGAACCATCAGCTAACAGGTGAGTAAATATTAATAATTATAATTAAGGAGGCAATATGTCGACCAAAAAACTGGAAAAATTCATTCAAGCCCCTTCCTCGGAAGTTTTTCTCTATTTCACAAATTCCACTGCGCTTAAAGATTGGCTCTGTGATGTTGCTACTGCTGATCCCCGGCCGGGTGGACGTCTATATATGTGGTGGAATGGAGATTACTATACCAGTGGGGAATATCTTAAAGTGGTGAAAGATGAATTAATTTCTTTTACCTGGTTTGGACGTGGAGAACCCCATGCCACTCGCTTGGATGTTACCCTCAAAAAAAGAAAGACGGGTACGCTACTCAAACTTATTCACCGAAAATTGGGGAATAATTCAAAATGGGTAGGTATCGGAGACACCTACGAAAAAGAATGGAGTAGAAATCTGGATAATCTTGCTTCGGTGCTAGAGAATGGTGAAGATTTGCGCATCACCACTCGCCCCATGCTCGGTATTTTCATCAATGATTTTAATGCCGACATTGCAGATAAACTGGGTGTTCCAATTGTGCAGGGGCTTCGTTTGGGTGGAGTTGTGGAAGGCCTGGGTGCTCAAAAAGCAGGCTTGAAATCCGATGATGTCATTACTAGGATGGATGGAAGTGAAATTACCGGAGCTGCGTCATTAAGTACATTTATGCATGACAAAAAAACTGGGGATGTCGTCGAAGTCACCTACTATCGCTGTTCAGATAAGGTAACCATTCCAATGACATTATCGGGTCGCCCAATACCCTCCATTCCTGCCTCAGGGTTGGAACTTTCCAAACAGGTTGAGCCTGTCTATCACCAATATGAAGGCGAAATTGAGTCATTACTGAAGGCTAACACCGAGGAAGATTGCGCTAAAGCACCGAATGACAATGAATGGAGTGTAAAAGAGGTACTCGCCCACCTGATACACACTGAGCTTGGTTGGCAAAATCTCGTTTCAGAGATCATGAGTGGTCACGAAGGCGCTTACGATGACTTTGGTGGTAATATTCAAGCTCACATCGACGGAACCGTGTCGACATTCACCACGAAAACTGATTTATTCAAGGAGCTTAAAAACCATAATTCCGAAACACTCAGCATGTATTCTCATATCCCGGTTGAATTCCTGTCCCGAAAGGGGAAATTTTGGAAACTGGCTTATCAGGCGAATCAGAATTCTTACCACCTTCAAACGCATTTAGAGCAAATGCGTTCTGCCATCGCATCTGCGCAGAAGCAATAACTTGCCTGAGTTTTATCAACCAATCCTGACCAGCCCATGGATAATTTTCTCCCATGGGCTGGGGTATATTATAGTATCCTCATTCGGACAGGCTGATTTCACCGAATACACCTGATAGTACAAATAAGAGAGAAAAAAAGATGACTGGTTACAAACTTATCCACTCCCAAATCCTGTTCGACCACCCCTATGCCAGGGTGATCGTCGATACATTGGAGTATGAAGGCTCTCAACATCCTTACTTCTACTTGACCAGCCCTGTGGACGCAGTTGCCACGGTGAGCCTTACAAATGAGGGTTGCATCATCTTGACCCGCCAATATCGTCACCCGGTCGGACAAATCATCTATGATCTTCCAGCGGGTCATCTCGAGCCAGGCGAGGACCCAATTCAGGGTGCCCGGCGTGAGTTCGAAGAGGAGACCGGTTATTTTCCCCGCAGTATTGAGAAGCTTGGCTATTACAACCAGTTCCCTGGGGTTTTACGAGCGGCCACAAACCTGTTTTTTGCTACCGACCTCGTTCAAACCAGCCAACATCTTGAACCTGGTGAGATCCTCGAGACAGTTCATTTACCGGTCGATGAAGTCCTCAAGATGATTCTTAATGGAAATATAATCGATGGTTCGCTTCAGTTGGGTGTATTATTAGCCTTTCAAAAAGGCTTACTGGTAATTCCAGGTAAATAATACTTAATTTAAATAAAGTATTAAACTGGGAGGAATAAATGGAATATAAATCACTCGGTCGTACTGGTTTAAAAGTTTCAGAATTATGCCTTGGGACAATGCAGCTTGGCTGGACTGCGGATGAGCCTTTAGCCTATGAAATCTTGAATGCTGCCTATGAGGCTGGGATTAATTTCATCGATTCTGCAGATGTTTATTCCCGCTGGGTGGAAGGCAACCCTGGTGGTGTAGCAGAGACCATCATCGGAAAATGGATCAAGCAGGCGCAGATCGCCCGCGATCAGTTAGTAATTGCAACGAAAGTTTGCGGCCAAATGGGGATTGGTCCCAATGATGAGGGACTTTCACGTAAGCATATCATGCATGCAATTGATGCTTCACTGCGTCGCTTGGGAGTAGATTACATTGATCTGTACCAAACACACTCTTACGATGATAACACTCCGATTGAGGAGACGCTCCGTGCCATGGATGACCTTCTGCGCCAGGGAAAGGTACGTTATATTGGCTGCTCAAACTACCCTGCTTGGCGTCTCACTGAAGCTATTTGGACCTCGCAGGTAAACCACCTGGTACGTTTTGATTCGCTTCAACCCCATTACAACCTTGTTCATCGGGCTGAATTCGAGCATGAGCTGGCTTATGTCTGCCGTACCTATGGGTTGGGCGTTATACCCTATTCACCCCTTGCAGCTGGATTTTTATCTGATAAATATAACCGCAACCAGTCAGAACCTGAATCTGCCCGCCTTAGAGGTGTTAAGCGTCGCTATTTCAATGAAAAAGGTTGGGCAATCCATGACTCGGCCGAGAAATTTTCTCTGCAATTGGGTAAAACGATCTCGCAGGTTTCATTAGCCTGGTTGCTCAGTGATCCGGTGATTACCAGTCCAATCATTGGACCGCGCAATCTGGAACAGCTAAAAGACAACCTCGGTGCCGTTGGAATGCGTTTGACATCAGATGTGAAGAGCAGCCTCGATAGTGCTTCAGCCTGGCAGGATGAGTAATCCCGACTGTTGAATTCAGGAATCAAAACCTACTCCTAAACCATCCAATATCTGTAGCCATAAATTCCTGCGACCCTGATTTCGATCGGCTTGATCCAGCGCCTTGCGCGTCAGATTGATTACCATCGACCGGAAAGGCTCAGGAGGGAAGGGTGCCGGTTTTTTCCGCACCATCTCTAATTTAGTGCGTGCATTTACCTTTCCATCTAGGATATCCAGCATCACCTGAGCCCCAAAGCGAGAGGAACCAACTCCAAGGCCAGTGAAACCTAACACATACGCAGTTCGCCCAGCATGGGTGGTGCCCCAAAAAGGACTGAAACGTGTGCAGGTATCAATCGCACCTCCAAATGCATGCGTAAAACGAACTCCCTCTAGCTGGGGAAAGTTCATGAAAAAGTGCTCTGCCAGGCGACCGAACACGACAGGATCGGTCTCAAAGTGTTTTCCGACGCCATTATTCCGGTGATAAACTGCATCGTAACCACCCCATAAGATTCGCCGATCCGCAGTTATGCGATAATAATGGAACTGCTGGTTTGAATCACTTACTCCCTCACGATCCTGCCATCCAATAGAGTTGCGCTGTTCGACAGATAATGGCTCGGTCACGAGTGCGTAGTCATAAACTGGAACAATATAATGGGAAAGCTGCTTTATAAGCGGTGGAAATGCGTTCGTTGCTATGGCAACTCTTTTCGCTTGAACACTGCCATAAGACGTGCGCACATGGATCTCTTTGTTGTCCTCTTCCAGTAAAAGCACCGGAGTCCGCTCAAACAATCTGACCCCCAGGCTCAAACAGGCTCTTCGTAATCCCCACGCTAATTGGGCTGGATTCACCATCGCAACGCCTATCGGATTATACAGTCCTCCGAGATAGAGCGGTGAGTCAACCAACGCCCTGGTCTGGTCACGGTCAAGCCACACCAGATTCTCACCGAATGATGCAGCCCGTGCTGGCAGGTGGCACAGTTCCTCTACCTGGTATGGCTCTGTTGCCACCATAATTTCGCCTGAGCGTAGGAAGTCACATTCAATACCCAATCGCTTCACAGTCGCATCGATGGCTTCAAGGTTAGCCTGTCCCATTGTAATTAATGTCTCTAACTCATTTGGCCAATGCCTGCGCCCATTCTCAAAACCATGCGTCAATGAAGCAGCGACAAAACCTCCGTTCCGGCCGCTGGCACCGCTAGCTGTCTCCTCTGCTTCCAGCAATACCACCTCCCGGGATGGATCCGCTTCTTTCGCTAAAAAAGCAGTCCACAAGCCTGTGAAACCCGCTCCGATGACAACCAGGTCTGTTGTGATCGTGCTGGTCAGTGCAGAGACTGCTTCTGGTCTACCTGGATCATCAAGCCAAAAAGGTACTGGAGCAGCATCAGCCAATGATTTTAGGGTTTCTGCACGAGGGTGGCGAGGAAACGGCATGGAAATCTCCAATGAAAGTGATTAACTCAATCCTAATTATAGTCTGACTGAGTTTCCACAACGCTTGTAAACGTGCATTTTCCTCCCCCATAAATCGGTCACAGCAAATTGCAATAAACCTATTGTATCAATAGTCATTTTCATCCACGAACGAGCGACCTCCTGTGTGCAGACATCTTCACTTAACTGGGTAACGTTGACAGCCTTCATCGACTTCTATTAATATTGTATTATCGTAGATAAGTCACATGTTGTTAGTTAACCTCTTGCAGGGATTATTAATTTATCTGGATGAAATTATGACAGGTCTGATTGGGTGAGCATCATCAAAATCAAAAGGGTATTCTCGGTGACGAGTGTAATTTAACCTAGGGTTGGTTGTTAAATTCTCAGCCTAAGAGTACTTTCATTGAACATTAACTCAATTACCATTGACGCCCTTATCTGTTTCTTGATAAAATCTCGCATCACTAATCCTTATCAGAATCTTATTGCATAATTGGAGCATTTAATGACTTTTCCTGAAGAAACCATCACATTTCCGTTGACCTTTACTAAAACAGCTGCAGATGCTGTGCGTGATGTTATGACAAAAAAAAGTTTACAGGGTTATGCACTGCGTCTTTTTATCTCCGGTGGTGGTTGCTCAGGATACCAGTATGGTCTTGCGCTGGATAATAACACCCGCACTGATGATATGATCATTGAGACGGATGGGATCAAACTGCTCATCGATGATGTATCAATTAAATACCTGCAAGGTGCCACAGTTGATTACATTGAAGGTATGACAAGTAGTGGGTTCAAGATCACAAATCCGAACGCTGCCGCAACTTGTGGTTGTGGTCAGAGTTTTAATTCTCACGAAGGGGACGAAGGTGATGAAGGGGATTCCACCAACAGTTGCGCTGGTTGTGGATGACCTTTGAAGCAAGTGAAAATATTTAAGGTCATGTAGGAATGCTTCATGACCTTATTTTTTTTATCGACCGCGGAAAACCGAGATCACTAAACCAAATAAGCCTATCACAGCTAATCCAATGATGATAAATCCCATCGGTAGACCGACCGGAATGTTATTTTCAGTCGACGCTGTATACGTTGGTATCGACAGAGGTGGAGGTTGGGTGAAGGTCGGTAATCGTGTCGGACCGACCACGATAATAAACTGGGCTGCAAGGGTGGGATCGATGGTTGGAGTCACCCGCGGAGTTGATGTGGGTGGCGGAACGATGATGGGAAGTTCACCACCTGAAATTGTCACCAGATATGCGTATACCCATGCCACTCCCCCATCCACAATTGGATAGGCAATTTCCACCCAATCTCCTCCCACTGACTTACCCAGTGCTGGCACTCTCTCACCTTGTTGCAATACTCCCACAATGGGATAATCTTGACTGGGTCCACCCCTTACATTGATTTGCTCCTGATCTTGATTTACTGTCGCCATCGGACCGAAGGGACTGCTTGTCACCGTTGGGATGGAGACTGTCGGTTGTTGAGCAACTGCTTTTAATCGAACGCTAGAAGTTAACCCTGACCAGCAATACCCACTGAAGATGAATATTAATAACAATAACCTGACTTTAAAACGCTGCATCATTACTCCAATATAATGGAAACAATTGAATAAATCGCAATTCCTGATTAAATATGAGGTATTGTTGCGTATGGCGATTATAATCTAAACTAATACCAGTTAACTTTACTGACCGAACTGGTCGTGTACAACTCTGGTTGGTATGTCACGTATAGAATACAGGAGAATTGCCATGGAACAACGCATTTATCATGGAGATCTATCCCCGATTGATCTGGGTGAAGCGCTGATTGCACGCTTCAACCGGGGTAATTTACGTGCCCAACAATTGGGAGATGCTGACCGTCTGATCGTCCAAATTGGTTCTCGACCAGGTGCCATGTCTGGCGGTGATACAACCCTTTCTGTGATCCTCCAGAAAGTGGAGGATGGTGTGGCGGTTCAAATCGGCCAACAAGCCTGGTTAGGTATTGTTGCTAGCCTGGGAACGACTGCTCTGGCTGCATTGCGAAGCCCCTTCAACCTCCTGGGAAGGTTGGATGATCTGGCGCAGGATATTCAAAACTTGCAGATCAATGAACAGGTTTGGCGGTCAATCGATGATTTGGCCCGATCTGTGGGTGCCTCACAGGAGCTCTCCGAGCGATTGCGTCGAATGGTATGCCCTTATTGTCTGACTGCCAATCCGGTCGGTGAACCAAATTGCATTGCATGCGGCGCACCACTTGGAGAGGTTCAACCCCGTACCTGTCCCAATTGCGGTTTCGTCGTAAATCTCTCGGAGCCAATCTGCCCCAACTGCAGGCGTCTCTTACCAGTTTAAGATATAAACCCCAATTAATATATTCAATTCACTTCTAAATCAGAACAATAATCCAGGGTTTATGGATTAGAAGATCTGATATGAAAAATCCCTTATGTAAACAGTCGAGGAGGGGTTATATTACCGTGCACTTAGCTGATTTATGGCTATGCGCAAGTATGGTAATAGATCATCATCAGATTTAATCGATGGTGGTGCAAATGACATCACAAATTGACCGTTCTGCCGGGCTTCCAGTCGGTTGAACAATCGCTCCAGGACAGGTAGTGCTTCCAAATACCCTACCAACCCAATGAAATAGATCGCTTTCTGCCTGATGGGTAAGGGGTTTTTCCATTGGGTAAGGATTTCTCCCAGATACCTACCCACATATGGACAGATATTAAACAAGTGGTAAATGGATTTTTCAGTTTGCTGGTCAGCGACTGCCACTTCAATAAGACCAAATACTGTCGCTTCGTTCATATTATGCAGATAATTGGAAACGACCTTCCTCACCTCTTCTGGAGGATGCTTACCATTCGAGTCACTGGCGATTAAATCAGCCAGGACAAAAACGATCCTCCTGCGAATATAGATATCTGGATCATTCACACAGGTTGCTATCATGTATGCAACTAAAGGCGATACCCTGTGTGCCCCCAGTTCTAATAAAGCATCAAGCCCACGCTGCCGTGTGACCGAAACTGGAGAAGTCAGGCCTTCTGCAGCTTTCCAAACCGTTGGGAACAGTTCAACGATATTGGTAACTGATTCCCCATATACAAATAATGGCAGTTGTAAAATGGGAATAGGTTCTGTATCCATTTTAATCTTTGATTACCAGGTGAAGACAAGTATATCTTAAATCAGGCTAACCAATAACCTCCCCAAGCAGGCAGGGTTATCTCAATCGTCTGGTTGGTGATGGTATATTGTTCCCCTGCAGTGATTAGGCTATTTAACCTTCGCCCATCCTCCCAACCAATTTCGTCTGTATTGACTGTTATTTTCTGCTCCCTCAGGCTGGCATTTATGATCACTAACACCTGGTCGTCTGTAGTTCGACGTACAAATGCATAGCATTCTGGGTTGGTTATTTTACCTACCCTGATATATTCCCCTCTACGCAGAGCCCGATGACGTTTGCGCTGCTCCACCAGTGTTTTGACATAATTGCGCAATTCTTTATTCCAGTTATTTTCGTCCCACAGAAACGCCCCTCTACAACCAGGGTCCTTACCACCTGTTAACCCAATCTCATCACCATAGTATATGGATGGCGCCCCTGGGTATGCGAACTGGAAAAGATATGCCAGTTTGGTTTTATTAATATTATTTCCTAATTTGGTCAGAATCCGTTCAGTATCATGAGAGTCGACTGGAACATACATTGCATATGCATTTTCCGCCGGGTAAAACGATAACAATCCCTCGACTTTTTCAGCGAAATGAGCAACATTAAGGGAGTTGGAAACCAATAAACCAACCAATGCATCCATGACGGGATAATTGATCAATCCATCGAAGTGGTTCTCACCCACCCAGCGCAAGTCGGCCGACCAGATCTCACCAAAGATATACGCATCCGGGTTGGCAGACTTGACCACCTGGCGGAACTCTGCCCAAAAGCTGTCATCATTTATTTCATTGGGTACATCCAATCGCCAGCCATCAGCGCCTTGTTCAATCCAATACAAGGCTACATCCATCAGATACTTTCTGACATTCAGGTTGTTGGTATTGAATTTGGGCAGGCTTTTCATCCCCCACCATCCAATGTAATCGGTTGCTTCACCCACAGAATACGCATTAACCGGGAAATGCTTGAGATGAAACCACTCCCGATATGGGGAGTAATCCTGGTTTTCGAGGATATCACTGAAGGCAAAAAAACTTCTCCCACAATGGTTGAATACCCCGTCCAGGATGATCCTTACATCCTTACGATGGGCATATTCTACCAGGGCATGAAAATCATCCAAAGATCCGAGCTTTGGATCGATTTTGTAGTAATCCATGGTGTTATAGCGGTGATTTGAGGTTGCCTGGAATATGGGATTCATATAAATAGCATTGATCCCCAAATCAAGCAGGTAATCAAATTTCTGCAGGATACCCTTTAAATCGCCACCTTGGAAACCCCAGCTTGTTGGAGATGATCCCCATGGTTGCACATTAGGCGGATCATTTTCAAGATCACCATCATAAAAACGATCAGGAAAAATTTGGTAAAAGATTGCGTCTTGGATCCAACTTGGTACGCTCATTTTCTCCCTTATGGCGCAGTTTGTATTTCTCTTATAACTTGTTTGATATTGTTGTTGGCAATTTCCAACGCCCTTGCAGGGTCGGCTCCACCCTCAAATACATTTCGAATTACTAAATCGAGCTCATTCCAATACACACCGAGTAAATATTCGTCTATCACGTTCGGGTAGGGTACTCCATCTGAAAATGCTTCCATCGCCTGCTGGATAATTACGTCCCTGGGTAGAGTGGTGATTACAGAAGGTATATGCCCGACTTCTGCCAGGTGCATCTGCACATGCGGGTCTAACAGGTAGCTCACAAATGTCAGTGCAGCGTACTGGTTATCACCAGTGCTGTTTGCATTCATGAAGATGTTGTCAGTTTCCACCCATCCAGATATATGACCTGTCCCATAGGTTGGCCATGGGTCAATTGCCAGGTTCTCGGCACCGATGGATTCTGCCAGTGTGGAGATGTTCCAGGTCCCATCAATGATGATCCCGACTCGACCCCGTTTGAACATCTCGAGATCGCGATTTGTATTAAATGTCACCGCCCCGGCTTCATCGTAGTCCTCTAATAAATCGAGCCATTCTATACCATATAGATCGTTGAATGCCGGGTTGCCATTTTCATCCATCAAACGACCTCCGAATGCGATGATACCAGGGGAAGAGAAATATGATCCACGTTCGAGATAGGAACCAACCACACCTTTTCGCGTGGTTTGATGAGATAACGATATAAGTTCATCGAAGCTGGTAGGATAAGTGGAAATCAAAGCGGTATTTCGAAACATAACCAATCCATGCTGGGATAGAGGTAGGCTGATGAGAGCATTATGATATTTTCCAGATGATAACGCCGCGGGATTTATTTTCGCAAGGGACATTTCTGGAACATAGGGTGCGAGGTCGCTGATCAAAGTTTCATCATATAAACTTGGTCCCCAATTCGAAGGTCCTAACAACAAGCTTGGTCCTTGCCCAAGATATGCAGCTTCCCTATACGTCTCAAATAAATCATCTTGTGGGATATAAAGTAAACTGAACGTCACATCTGGATAGGAACGCGTGAAGGATTGGATGATCGACTGGAGGGTGTCAGTCTCAGCACTTCCCCATGAATGCCAGATGGTCACAGAGCTACCTGCCGGTGGTGGTGATAATGGAGGTCGAGGAGGCAACTCAGTGGGAGTCACAACGGGCGTGCCTGTACCTGGGGTTGACACAATGGTAGGTGTTTGTGACCCGCTGTCGGTCACGCTTGCAGTTACGGATCGAGAAGGGGTTCGGGTGGCACGTGGAGTTGATGTCGCTGGTCCTGGGTAATACGGAGATGTGGATGTAAACAACGGTCCTGGATAGGGGATTGTTGGAGCTAAAGTCGGCATCGGACTGGCTCCCGGATAAGGCGGGATAAATGTTGTTGCCGACGGGGTTGGCGTTTGCGTGGGTTGGGTCTGGCTGACTTGAGGAAATTGTGTTACCGGCTGGGTCCTGGTGGGTAAAGGCGGTGGGTAAGGTAACCCTGTTCCTGGGATGATTATATTTGTCTGTAGGGGATAAGGTTGCTCAGCAGTTGGAGAACTGATTGCTTCAGTCGCTTCATCGGCGGGTTGGGATAAAGTCTTTTCGGGTGTGCCAACTCCTATTCCCTGTGTGCTTATGGGCATGCTGGTCATCGTTGGAGCCTCAGGTGTTGTAGCGCGCCTGCATGCCCCAATGATCATCCCAAAGGACAATGTCAGGCTGATTAAGATAAATGAGGAGGCTCTTTGCCGCATGATTGAACCAAATAAATGCAATCTTCCCGGATTCACTCGACCTCCCGGGAAGACTGAACGGGAAGATTAGTCAATTATACTATCGACCCTGCGGTCACACTCCGCTTGTCATATTCATTCACCACTCATTTGTTACCCACACCATAAAGTGCTTCCAGGCCTCGCCAGAGATCATCTCTCCATGCAGGGTAATTATGCCCAGCGTGATATTCACGATAGTTCAGCGGATAACCCTTCTTAATTAATACATCTTGCATCCGTTGGTTCGAAATCAGCAGACCAGCGAGATCATAAATGCCTACATCCATCCAGACATTCAATGGTCGCACCTCTCCTTGCTGAAGGAGGTCAAAAACCACCGTGTCAAAACCTCCCCAAGAGAAGGCTCCTGATTGGCTGAGCACTCTGCCAAAGATTTGGGGTATTCGGGTTCCTGTATATAATGCCATCAGCCCTCCCATGGAAGCGCCTAATACACCAAACATTCCTGGATAAGCATTGATATCGATCAAATTTAGTACTTTTTTTGCTTGAGGTATGACCTCTGTCATCAAGAAATTAAGCGTGGCTTCACTACATGCGTATTCGACCGCTCGAGACCCCTGACCTCCATTCTCCACGAATGCAAGCGCCAACGGTCGAATTCTGTTTTGATGGATCAAGTTATCAACGATGATATTCAAATGGACCTTATGTAGATAATCCT
>Ga0154777_1083_pt1 | contig 49121 bp, 37 predicted proteins | sample Rifle2008BG16ft_FD_105785 | JGI IMG/M metagenome (GOLD analysis project Ga0154777, IMG submission 105785) | Chloroflexi bacterium RBG_16_47_49 | reverse complement strand
CGTCTCCACTCTGGTTGCTTCTCAAGTCCCAGTGGGTGAGTGGTTTTCTCGCTTTCCCGATCCCACCCACGCAGATGCCATCCTTGACCGCGTCGTTCACAATGCATATCGACTCAATTTGACCGGTGATTCTCAAAGAAAGGTGCGTTCCCCTATCCCCATGTCGTCCACATGATTTATAATTCCCTTACCAGCGTTGCTTCCCTCCGCCACTGGACGGCATGACTGGATTCAGTGGACGATTTCACCGGAATACGTAATCTCATAAACCCAAAAGTGATACCTAAGAAATTCTATGGATGAGTGAAGTAGCCAGGACAGGGGTAGATCCTGGTTGAAGTAAATCGTATATTCCTTGACCATGCGCTGTAAATGTTTTCCATGAAGTATGAGCGTATGATCAAGACATTCTCTTCGTAGGCTGCCCATGAAACGTACACAAACACCATTGGCTTGGGGGGCTCGATAGGGAGTTCTTAGTTCGGCGATCCCTGAGCCTGCAGCCACTGAAGAAAAGCGTATTCCATACTTACTATCACGATCGTTGAGGAGATATTTAGGGCCTTTACCCCACGGTGTTGCTTCACGCAATTGCTGGGTAGTCCATTCATCTGAAGGCGATTGGGTAACAGCTACCTGTACAATTCGGCGCGTTTTGAGCTCCATCACGGTGGCACTACCACCTTATGAAATCAAGTTAAAAACGCACGGGGAAAATCTGAATTTCGTTCTTAATGCAATAAGAAACCACAGAATTATTTATGCCCCCACCAATACATAAAAAAACAATTATTTAATATAAGAGACATTGTATATTAAAAATAATTATCTAAAAATGCTTTCAGCTCAAAAATTATTGTGATTTTATGATTTCTCTGAGAGCACCCAAAAGCAGCGTTACGTTCTCGCTGGCACTACTGAAACCCATTAATCCGATGCGCCATACCTTGCCTTTCAAAGGCCCGAAACCTCCGGCGATTTCAATATTGTATTCGTCCAACAATCTGCGACGTACTGTATAATCGTCGATCGCTGGAAGCAAGGTAGTCGTGGTGAGCGTCGATAAGCGGTGATCGATGGGTATAAATAGAGGCAGACCCAGGGCTTCAAGCCCATCCCAGAGCAATCTAGCATTTCGACGGTGTCGGGCAAAGCGCTGCTCAAGACCTTCCTCGGTAACCATCCTAAGTGCCTCTCGCAGAGCATAATTCATGCTGATTGGAGCTGTGTGGTGATAGGTTCTATCATCCCCCCAATATTTTTCCAGCAATGAAAGATCGAGACACCAGTTCGCAACCGGTGATTTCCGCTTATGCAGGATATTGCGCGCGCGTGATGAAACTGTTAGTGGAGCCAGTCCTGGTGGACAGGAGAGACATTTTTGTGAGCAACTGTAAGCCACATCTACATTCCAGGCGTCGATCTCGACAGGCTGGCCGCCCAGCGAGGTCACTGTGTCTAAAACGAGTATCGCCCCATTGTTGTGAACCATCGCTGAAATCTCGTAGATGCCAGGCTGGCAAGTGCCGGTCGAGGTTTCGGCGTGCACCAAGGCGACAAGTTTGTAATTTTTCATCAACAAGGCTGACTCAATCTCGCCTGGGTCGAATACCCGTCCCCATGGTCGCTCCAAGCGATCTACCTTCGCGCCATAACGGCAAGCCATATTATATAGGCGTTCACCAAAATAACCGTTGATCGCGACAAGGACTGAATCCCCAGGTTCGATGAAATTGCATAAAGCAGCTTCCATGCCGGCACTCCCAGTACCGGAGATCGGGATGGTTAGCTCATTTTGGGTTTGGAAGGTATATCGCAGCATTTGCTGCACCTCATTCATTAATACCAAAAATTGGGGATCCAAGTGACCTATCAGCGGTTTAGCTATGGCATTTAGAACGCGTGGTGGTACCATACTGGGCCCTGGTCCTAACAAGATACGTTTCGTTAGGTTAAGGTCTGAGAATGTTGGAGGATTCATAGTGTCCTTTCCTTAAATAACTTTGCGGAAGACATATCTTACTCCATAAATAGTCAGCAACGATATCTCTAATTTCTTCTTTGCTCAGGTGATAATCTCAGGCTTTTGAAATTACCTATATTCATATCATTTACCGGCTTATTAAATTATTTTTTAACGAATTATCTAGCTGAATATGATACTAATTTGCTTGGTTGGGTATCTATTAGTAAATAGATAATAATAATGGTCCCATCTGTTCTCGCACTGTTTACCCGTGGAATAAGTACTCGAATTCTTTAGACAATTACCTCTTTAGCATTCAGGTAACGATCCTTTTTAGGGATTGTTAGGTAGAGGAAAATTTATTGAGTCAATTAAGATTCGGTTATAAACGGAAATCCAGTAGTCTTTGGATATAAACTCAGGCTACCGATGTCATCACATAGGCAAATCGAATTCCTTTTTTATTCCGTCTTTGAAATCCTGATAGATCTCTAGCCACCACATTTTTGGTTGTGCCGTTTCCACATCGTAGACTTCGTGGTAGGGTTTACCGATATCTGGATTTTCAAACTTATTCTCGTACCGACTGACCAATTCGCACACGATCTCGTTCCCTTGCTCCAGAGTCAACCCCTTTTTATACACAGCGTGGCTAATCTCTGCCATACAGCGAGCGTCCAATCCGCTTCCATGTGGAAATTTTCCATTAGTCGCCCCAACACCATGTGGATGATTTCCTGTTAATGTCTTAGTAATTGTTATCGCTGCAATTTCATATAAAATATCTTTAGTTCCTGTTCCTGCACTCGTCCACACATCACCGATACTGATAATCGGTGAATTATGTGCGAATGCCTGTCCTACTAAGTTTTCAGTCCATATGCTTTCAGGTGGGCTCGTGGAAACCCACTTGTTGTGTGCAGGATGACACAAAGAAATCGATGCTCGGTGAACTATCAATCCTAAGATGAAGGCAGCTATAGTCACTATCGCAGCTCCTTCTGGACCCCCTGCATATCCACCAATAATCGCATCAACTAGATTTATATTATGCACACCATATTCGAATGCCGCCATAGTCTTGGTTAATTGATTGTAATCAACTTTCAATTCGTTGAGAGTTGGTACAAAATGGAAATTCCCAGGCGTGATATAGTCTGGGTTCATGGCTGCGAGATCACCTAATGCTGATGTACTGCTTTCAGCAGCAACGTAGGGCATCCCTGGCCGTCCTTCACGTAGTAAGGCTTCTCTCAGATACATTAATTCTTGGCGTGTTGCCCTTATTTCTAATGGAGAGCCTGAACGAACTTCAACCCCATCGATGATGTACAAACTACCATGTCCTAACGCATCGACTAAAGGTTCCTTGATATATGAACGGATAGATTGCCGGTAAGTTTCTTCACTTAATGGCGCACCAGAAAAGCCAGCCCATATGAAGGGTCGCTGAAGATGTCCATATTCACTCGCATAAATAATTCGTTGATCTCTTCCATAACCTATGACTAGCTTTTTTGGAGCGATCCTCAATGCATAAATTAGTTCCTCCTTTGTGAACTTAATAGCTCGTGAGGTGGTAATGCAATACATACCCGCGATTTCGGCAAGCTCTAACCCAGCATTAAATGCAGAATCCGCCATCTCAGGATCCAATGTTATCAATTCTTTCCGGTCATATTTAATTCCATATTTTTTCACTAACTCCCTTATAGTCTTGAAAATGACCTCGATATCGAAATCTCGTTCGTTGATAAAAGGGCCGTTCTCTGAACGGCGTATTACTTCCATGAAATCAACTACCATGTCTATACCCTCTCCATTGACTTTAGCATTCTGGCAACTCCCGCTTCAGCGTGAGGGCCACCATATTCAGCTCCAATTTCTTTAGCATATTCTGGTGTAACAGACCCACCACCAATAAATACTTTATAGTTATCTGCCAAGCCCATTTCTTTGAGTAGCTTAACTGTATCGCGGCAATACGGAAGTGTAGTACTCAATAATGCTGAAAGCCCAATGATGTCTGCCTTGAATTCGAGGGCTTTAGCAACAATTTGGGCAGCAGGAATATCACGTCCTAAATCCAATACTTCAAAGCCATTCGCACGGAGCAAAGCACACACGATATTTTTACCAATGTCATGGATATCTCCTTGTACAGTTGCCATCACCACTCGACCAGGAATATTTAGTTTCTCCTGGCGAGCTTCAATCGCCGGTTTAAGAATTGCAATAGCTGCTTCCATCACTTCAGCCGATAGGATTAATTCCGGCAAATACATATCGCCCGCATTAAATTTATCTCCAACTTCTTTGATAGCTGGATTCAAGACCTCGTTGATTATTTTTAAAGGTTTTTCCCCTTCATCGAGTATCTTCTCAACTAATACTTTGATATTTGAGCGATCCCCCTCCAGGATCGCTCTATAAATACTATCTGCATTTGTATTACCATCCATTAATATCCTCCTTACCAAGAGTCTGATGTTCAAGTATTAGAATTTCTCTCCTCTTATCATTTAAGAGTGATGTTTCATAAGCACTTCTCCCACGCCACTATTGATATTATTGTTAATGACAACAAAGCTAGAAGGGATATAACGATTAATCATGATCCTTATTACTACTTCTTCTTCCGTAAACGAAACCTAAAGAGATTGATTCCCAATATCTGAAGTGATCTTATTGAATCGTTATCGGCTTTGGGATTAAGCATTAATATAATTTCCCGCCAATAGTTTTTTGAAGAATTTCTAAGGGATTTATCATATGGTGTGAGAAACCCAAACTGGACGAATCAATGCCTATCGCGAATCCTATCATCTGTGACAAATGGATTATTGGAAGTTTAATCCGCCTTTTGATTTCGTTCTCAATGCTTGGTTGGTAGCTATCAAGGACGGTATGGCATAAAGGACAAGGCGTGACGATTAAATCCGCATAGCATTTTTTAGCTGCCAATAAATGCTGACCACTCATAATTAATTGAGGTTTCTTGCTCGTAATAATTGAATGAAAACCACAACATCCAGTGGCACCTTCGTAAATAACCTCAGTTGCACCTAATGCTTCTATTATTTGACCTAAAGAGCAAGGTTTATATGGATCATCAAAATTTCCGTGAACTTTACTTGGCCTAAGTAAGTGACAACCATAAAATGGGGCAATATTCAAACCTTTTAGAGGACGAACAACCTTCTGACGCATCCGATCTAATCCTATATCATCCAGAACTATATGTAGCAGATGTTTTACTTCAACTGTTCCCGCATAATGCATTCCAATAGAACTAAGGATAGCATTGACTTTGTTTAAAAGAAGTGGATCTTGACGAAGCTCATTATTTACCTCTTTTAAAACCAATTGGCAGGTACTACATACGTTAAGTAAACAAGAAGCACCAGCCTTTTCCGCCATTGCTAATGTTCGGGCATTGTTCACAATCGAAAGGAACTCGTCTTGAACCCGTAATCCTCCACATTCCCTTGAACCACAACATGCAGCATCATTGAGCGGGAAGAAATCCAAGCCAAGCGATTCAAAAACCAGACGCGAAGATTTGTCTAATTCTGTTGCGCTTTTAAGTGCTGAGCATCCCGGAAAATATGCATATTTGTTCATAGTTATTCTGCCTCATTGTGCTCATTTTGTTTGATGGTTGTTGCAAGCTTGATAATCTCATCTTGACTATTAAGATGTTCTCCACCGAAAACTCCGCGTATAATTTTTGAGATACTAATTCGGCCTTTCCACCACATTCTAATAGCTAGAGGAATTTCATATAAAACTCGAGTTCTTAAGGATTTCAATAATAATGTCGAAGGATTGACAATTCCTTGTCTAATAACAAGATCCCTATAAATCCTATTATGGTGGGCAATATCGCCGATATTTTCTTCAATTATGAGACTGCGAATAGGGTCTATTCCATGTTCAAGTACATTCACGTTTGTTGGACAAGCCTCTACACACTTATAGCAATTCACACAATCTATAATGTCGGTTTTTTCAACGGCGATTTGGGCGCGAGGGGCATTATCCCGAGAATCTAATGCAAATTTTGCTAATTGAACCAAAATAGCCGGTCCAATAAAGTCTGATTTCTCGTTATAAGCTGGGCATACCGAATTACAGAGTAGGCATTCAATGCAATACATCATTTCGATTGAATGTCCCATTTCACTTGGAAGAATTTTTTCAGGAAATCCGGGATATTTATCACTGCGTTCGACCCAGGGTACAATCCGGATTAAATCCTTATCAAATCTTGAGCGATCAATTACTAAATCCCGAAGAATTGGAAAATTGGGCAAAGGCTCAATTTTCATTTCCTTTTGTACAGATTCCCAGCACGCCAGGACGGGCTTTTCGTTAAGCAAGATACCACATCCTCCGCACTTTTTTACTCCACAAAACCACCTATATGCTAAGCTATCTCCAAGTTCTTCAACAATATAGTCTAATGCTTCTAGAACCCTCATACCCCTGGTATAAGGAATCTCGTAGGTAGAATAATACGGTTCTGGGTCGAGTTCCGGGTTAAACTTGCGAACTGTAACTTTACACAACTCGCCCACTATTAATTCGGTGTCCATAATGTATTCTCCAAATTGAAATTCAATAAAAACTATGTTGTTTAATTTTTAAATATCAATATTCTTCACACGCACTATATAATTGATAAAGAATTTATGAGTTCTTCTACTCCAATCAACCTTTTAAATATCTAAAATGACGATTAATTCTTAATAGCAATTGAGTCATTTGCATCCCAACTAAGTATCACTTTGTTCCCAACTACTGGGCCCTCTGTAAGCATGTCAGTTGATCTCCTCACGCGCAGTTCTAGATCTGATTCTTTGCAGATGAATTCATTGATATGCCCTAAAAAATTAATCATAGTAACCTGCATTGAAACTACATTGTCCCTGATATCACCTGCATTAGGATCACACTGAATACTAATTTTTTCAAACCGAATATATGTTTCAACCTTGTCTTGTAATTTAAGATTACTAAGTCCTCTGCTTTTTAATAACAAGCCCGTATATGTCTTTATCACGAAAATGTTATTTCCAAGGATATCTATTACCTCTCCATTGAATGCGTTCGAACGGCCAATAAAGGATGCAGTAAAACTATTGTTTGGTTGCGAATAAATCTCTGTAGGCGTCCCTGATGCCACTATTATTCCCCCATTCATCACAAAAACTCTATCTGATAAAACTAAAGCTTCTTCTTGATCATGTGTCACAAAAACAGTCGTAATTCCGACACGTTTTTGGATTTCTCTTATTTCAATACGCATCTCATCCCTGAGTTTTGCATCAAGATTACTAAGAGGTTCATCTAAAAGTAGTATAGTAGGTTCAATAGCAATAGCTCTGGCGAGAGCAACTCGTTGTTGTTGTCCCCCACTCAACTGTTTTGGCATTCTATTTTCATATCCCTGAAGTCTAATTAAATCCAATGCCCATTTGACTTTTTCTTTAATAATATTTTTATCTAATTTCCTAGTTTCAAGACCAAACGAGATATTTTCGGCAATGGTCATATGAGGAAAAAGTGCATAGTTTTGAAATACCATACCTGTATTACGTCGATATGGAGGTTCATGAGTAATATCTCTACCAGCTAAATAAACCGAACCGGTATGTTCCTGTTCGAATCCTGCAATGATTCTCAAAGTTGTAGTTTTCCCGCAACCACTCGGACCAAGCAAGGAAACAAACTCTCCTTCGGTAATATCGAACGAAACATCGTTTAATACACGAACATCCTTGAAATACTTTGTAACATGCGAAAGCGAAAGAATTGTTGTAGATGACATCTTCTCAATATCCAATTTCACATAATCAAACGAACCTTAAGAAATTTGTCGACGAAAACCACAATGATAGATACTCCCAAAATTATTATTGACCCTACAGCAGCGATAATTGGGTCGAGTCGCGATTCTAGATGCGCAAATATGCGGATTGGTAAGGTTGTAAACATTGGCGAACTTAAAAACAGTGACAAACCAACATTTATAAATGAAATTATGAACGCAAGAATGAAACCTGCCGATACACCGCTTTTAATAAGAGGAAGAGTTATCAAAAAAAAGACCCGCAATCTACCTGCTCCAAGGTTCATTCCCGCTTCTTCTAGTGACATATCGAAAAAAATTAAGGTTGATGTTACTGCGCGAATAATATAGGGCGTTATAAAAACGACATGGACGGCAATAAGACCTGCTAAACTTGACTTGATGTGAAACATTGAAAACATCTGTAGAATTGCAAGCCCGGCTGCAATCTCAGGAATGATTAGTGGAGTCATAAAGAATCCGTTTATGAGATCCTTACCTGGAATGTCTTTTCGAACAAGTAACATAGACACTGGGATTCCAAATAACGTCGCTATAGTAGCAGCCGATATGGCAATTTCCGTGCTCACCCAAATGGACCTGAGAAATTCATCATGATGAAGTAAAGCTTCATACCAACGTAGAGTAAATGATTTAAATGGGCTTGGAAATGAAACTGCGGAATTGAATGAACCAATGATTACAACCACCAAAGGTAAAAGCATGAATATATAAATAATTAGAATATATATATAGGATAGTAAATTATTCAATCCCTTGCTAATTCGAATTCTCATCGCAAATAACGTAGTAGAATATCAAAATTTTATAGACGCTCGAAATATTCTTATTTGAAGAAGTATTATCAATAAAGAAATGGATAGAAGAATTATGGATGCTGTAGATGCAAATTGCCAATTGTGTGTAGTAAACATAGACTGTGATACTAGCGTGGTCATCACTAAACGCGATTTGTTGCCTAGGTATGTAGGGCTTACAAACGCGTTCAATCCAAATGCAAAAGATAATAAAGTTGCAGAAAAGATTCCCGGTAGACTCAATGGCCAAACAATTCGCCAGAATGTTCGCCAGCTTTTCGCTCCAAGATTCATCGCGGCTAATTCCAGATTTGGATCAATCTGGAGTAAAACATTGAGGATATTTAGTATTACGAATGCCAAGTTAAAATGAACCATCCCAACAATTACTGCACCATCAGTGCCAAGCAACCGTGATGATGTCTCAGATAACCCGAAAAAAATCCTCATAGTATTCCAGGATTGACCAATTATGCCTCCGCCAGTAAGCATAATCATCCAACCAAGAACTGTCACAATCGACCCCGAAAATATTGGGAAGGTTAATACAAGTACAGCAATATTTCCAAATCGAGATGCAATACGTCGTAGGATGAGTGCAGCAACATATCCAATTACTACGCTTAGGACAGTAGTAATCGTTGCAAATCGAAGTGTTCGAATAATTATGCTTCTGTAATACTCGCTCTTAAAGTAATATAAATAATTACTAAGCCATGGATAATTTCCTTTATACCCCGTTACATCGCTCGGTTCGATGCTCAATAAAAGTAAAATAATTAAGGGGATGATAAGAAATATTGAAAAGAACACTGAGGCTGGGAAAAACCCTATATAAGCTCGGATTTTATTTAAACTTATAAACCTCTTAAACTTGAGCGTATACATTATGTCTTCTCAATTCATATAGATAACAATCTTATACATTGATGTTCATCAACATAGGAAAAAATGTTATTGTCTCACTTTCTACAACCCAGGTAGAAAGTAATTGTGAATCCTTTATAGCTCCAATTCTCCGTCATTCACAAATATTGCTTATCGATCTTCTCATTTGCTCGTAATATTCATAGATATCATGAATGTGTACAATGATAAGTTAATGGGAGTGCTCTTAGTGCATCGGCTAAGATTGCTGTAGTGATATAAGGGCACTCCCTGCGAATTATCCTGGGTACTGATTATTTAGCCCATTCTGGTGCAACTTGATTATTCAAGAGCTCTGTCCATTCACCGCGATGTTCCGCTATTAAGTTAGGATCAAAGAATCGAACATTATCCAGACTGGCTCCGTACGCCGCAAGTAGTTCGTCTATCTCAGGAGAAATCTCTACGTCATTCCTAGATGGAGCATTGAGCAATTCACTGGCTAATGCGGCCTGAACATCCTTGCTGAGGTAAACATTGATAAATGCCTCCGCAACATCTTGATGTTTAGTACCAGCAACGACAGATAGGTTGGTGATATTGCCAAGACCACCTTCTTTGGGAAGAACGAACTTGATATTCGAGCCGATACTTTTCATGTAATTAATATACTCATCAAAATCTACAGCCAGAACAATATCGCCTGCATCGAATTGAGCTTGCCAATCAGTATAGAAATATCCTTGCGCAGCCGGTTTCAATTGTGCCAGATAATCGAGACCTTTCTGGATATCATCAACTCCTCCACCATTAAGCTCGGCAGCCACAATCAATAGTGCCGGCATATGGCTATGGCCAATTGCCAAAAGAGCTGTCTTTCCTTGAAGATCAGGTCTCCATAAATCTGCCCATGAAGTAGGCGGATTGTCACCGAAATAATCTGGGTTATAACCAAAACCAACAGCTGTTACACTATACCCGAGTGCATTGTCTTTCATTACAAGTGCCCAATCATGAAGGAATTCAGCGTTTGGGATGTTTTCTAGATTCAATTTAGCTAACAGTCCATTCTTCATCGCCTCAGGTATAATTTCCTGTCCACTAGCGAACACATCAGCTTGCGGATTTTCCTTTTCTGCAAGAATTTTGCCGTAACGAGCACTTTGTCCCCCAATATCATAAATAACTTTTACATTCGGGTATAGTATATTAAATTGAGGTTCAACATTTTTTTTAATAAATTCTTCAGTTGTTCCTCCCCATGTTGATATGACTAGGTTACCTGAATAGTCACTTGGCCCAGCTCCTATTTCTTCCGTCTTTTCGACAACTGCGGTTGGTTCCGGTTTAATTTCCTCCGTTTGTTGAACCGCCACAGTAGACGAACAACCAAATGTAGAAAGGATCAAGATTATCAACAGGGAATAACTAAATCCTTTTTTCCCTAACATTCTCCAAATCATATATTCCTCCTTAATTGTTGTTTTTATTTTGTTCTTTATGATGATGATTGTAGGCTTTGATTTATACTTCTGATCTATCTCCTTTCTGCAGATGCCTTGACGTTTGATTTTTATGCCGTATTGATCTAATGTCGCCGTTGGTTTATACATACTTATTAAAATGACACCTCTGATCCTAGTTTATTAATATCATCCATCCAGCTCTTCTTCCATTGTTGCTTTGTCTCATCATCGAGCCAACTTCCATCTATTCCGTTCATAATGAAATTTACACAATCCGAAATCTTGAATTGAAAATTCTCGACGAGTACTACGTAATCCTGCGATGGGTTTGTATTCAAAAGTGGTGGATCATCACAATCTATCATAATGTGCAAACCGCTTGTCACCATCTGTCTAATCGGAACTTTATTGATATTGCCCAGGTGAAAGGTCATCGCATTTGAGATTGGGCAACAGGTAAAGACAACCCCCTTTTCTGCACAATATCTCGTGATTTCCGGATCAGTAATTACGTTATAGCCATGATCTATTCGTTCACAATCAAGAAGATCTAAACAAGTCTTGACATTTTTTGCAGGCAATGGTCCGCCACATGCATGTGCTGTTCGCCGAAGACCATTTTGTTTTGCCAGGCGATATGCATTAATAAATTTTTCTGGAGGGTTTCCAACTTCTGTATAATCTAGACCTATTCCAATCACTTCTTCACGTGGATTCTGGAGGATTAATTCGACCAGTTCAACACCTGCCTCCGGTGATCGTTCACGATTAATTGCGGGAATCAGCTTGCATTGAATTCCAAAATCAACATACGCATCATGAATACCAGAGATAATTCCATCCACAGATTCATCATAGCGAAGTCCAGCATCAAGATGTGACATTGGGCTCCAAAACATCTCGCGATAACGGACGTTGTGCTTGGAAGCTTCTTCTAAAGTCTCATATGTTACTTGATGGAAATCCGATGGGTCACGAATTACATCAGAGACTAGTTTATATATCTGTAAAAACTCATCTAAGTTTTGATATTCATAAAAATCCCGTGACGATACTTCCAATGGAAGAATAATGTTATGTTTATGAGCAAGGTCTAGAAAAGTCTTTGTCTGAACAGAACCTTCCAGATGCACATGGAGACTAATTTTGGGTAAGTCACGAATATACGTAGCCAAGTCCATATAAACCTCAACAGCACAGTTTCTTAAACATCCTATATAAATAAAGGGCTGTAACAATTAGAGCAATACAATGAAATCCTGTCATTCAATATCCCAAATAAAGAAAGTTATTCATTCTGAATTCTGTATGATTGAATTGTATTTTGGTTACAGACTAATAATCCACATCGAAAAAATCAACTATCCCTTCTTTGGGTTTTGCATACGGTGTGTCTACAGGTACAACATCAAGTAGCAAGTTACCTGCCTCGTTACAATGTCCTACAACATGTACCAACCAATTATCGTTATCGGTTTTTGGATAATCTTCGCGATAGAAACTTCCCCTGCTCTCCTTTCGAAACATAGAGAATTGAATCGCTAACTCTAATGCGGTAATCATATTTGATACATCTATTGCTTCAAGCCAATCGTGGTTGAAAGCAGTTGAGCTACTCCCAAGGCGCATTTTAGGTATGTCTATATCTCTTATCTGCTGTAATTCATTAAGGGCTTCTTGCATGGAATTCTGATTTTTTATATAGTTGTGGTTATTCCATATAGTTGTCCAAATTCGCTTCTTTACTTGGCGTGGAAGCAATCCCATCCGTGGATCTGTTCTGAGGTAGGAGTAGACTCGAGCTTTTTCTTTACCGGCTTCTTCTTCAATCATTGGTTTTACAGAAGACATAGATCTTGCACGCAATATAGCTGTCTTTGCAGCTAGCGTTCCATCAAAACAAGCGTTCTCCAAACCGCCGGTAACATGCCCTCCCACTGCACCAGCAATCAGAAAACCTGGAATTCCTGTTTCCATAGTTTCGGTATTAATTCGAACTCCTCCAACATTCATGTGCCAAGTGATTCCGCATTCCATCATTTCGGTTTTAAGATCTACACCGATCTTTTCCATAAACTGAGTCTGATAAATATATTTATCCAAGACTTCAGGTTCAACATGGGTGTAACTCGCGTAATAATCTCCATCAAATCGAGCTTTACCTGCCATCACCTGACGAGCCAAATGCTTGAGTTGCATAATATAGGGAACAGAGTTTTCTTTGTACCAATTGCCATCAAAGAACAGCTCTCCATCCCGATTGTATAACCTGCATCTCTGTTGTGTGCCGGGTAAAGGATTTGGATATAGATGGAGTCTCATCCAAGTGGCTGGATAAGCAACATCGGAGGCGTGATACCATTGCATCTCAATGTCTTGGAGACATGCACCCGCGTTATATGCCAACACCCAACCATCCGCCGAACCATCACGGGTTCCAGTAGAGCGAAGTGATAGATGATTTGAGTGGCCTGTCGCTAAAATCACCACTTTCGCATGAATTATGTAAAATATTCCATGTGCATAATCTAGTGCAGTTGCCCCAACAACTTCGTCATCATTTTTCAGCAAAGTTGTAGCAGTTGTTTCTTCTAATACGGAGATATTATCTCGCCCTAAAATAAGTTTTCGTGCCATATCCATTATGAGCGTGCCAGACATACCCATTTTGGCGACCCAAAATGACGTTTTCAAAGGTAAGTCATTGATAATTTCGCCATTTTTATCACGAAGAAAATAAGCACCGTTTTTCTCCATCCAAGGGAAAAATCCATAGTATCTAAATATGGAGGCTTTTTTTATGTATTCTTGATCGCCTAAATAATGTGTATACTTGAGCAGGAAAATCATGTTTCGTTCGATGAGTTGCTCAAGTTCTTTTTCGTCAATTGAGTTTGCCATATTTTCTGGTGGTGCAAAATAGCTGAGATTACCAGCGAAAATCGAACAGCCACTTCTTCCTAACAATCCTTTAACCACCATAACCGTCTTTAGACCACTATCGCTAACATCAAGTGCCGCTTTGGATCCGGCCAAGCCACCGCCAATTACTAATACATCTGTGTCGATATGAACTGTTTTATTCATCTTTTCCTCATTAATAAATGTTCAACATAAACTTATCGACTTTAAATTCGAATACTCTTGTCACTTTTAGATGATAATTTAGAATCAAAATCCTTCTTCCTGGTGATTTAGCTAATATAGGTAAAGTCATCTCATGTATTAATGCGTATAAATAGGGTGGTCCAGACATGTCGGTGACCGATGATGATGGTAATTAATAGCAGCAATGATCAATTTATCTCGTTGATAGTGAATTCGTGGTGTTGCATTATTAATATACTTGTCGTACATGTGTTGAGAACATAATAGTATGCGAACATTTTTTACCAACAATACGTTCGTGAGAATGTTTAAACATGAAATAAACAAATCGACAACATCCTAAAGATTGATAGCAAATTAGTCTGATCCAATTAATCTACTTGATATATCGACCGCTGCAAACTGATTATTAAGTGTATTAAAAGCTTTACGCACATTACCAAGGTATTCCTTCGAATCTGCATATTTAAGCAGCCGGATTAGGCCAAATTGCATGTGGTTGCCTGGATGATACTCTAAGGAATGATGGAGTGGTTGGTTGCCAGCACTATAACCAACTTCGTCAATGATTATGACAGGAGTATTTGGTTTAAAATGCTCGGACAGATATGGTATATTGCAATCTTTTACTAGTTCTGTGCGAATGGTGCAAGCATAATATTCTATTCTTTTACCACATCGTTTCTCGTAGAAGTCTAAGATAGGTTCCATTACACCTGGTTTCAACACCTCTTCTGGTTTCATAACATCTATGAATATCCACAGAGGAATGTGGTTGACACAATACACTACCATTTCATCATTGGCAGTAAAATACTTATGGGTTTCGAGAACGGTAGTATATGGTTCAATATGCAATAGCTTAGCTGTTCTTGGATCTGCCTTGGTTATTTTTGCGCTTAGTTCAACAAGACCTGGAACAAAACCCTGAGCAAAGAGCATCTCTCTGAAGTCTATAAATTGACTAAGAGGGTTTGAGATTACTGGTTCATTGGAAACAAATGATCCAATTCCATGTCGTCTATAAATCAAACCACGCTCTACTAAAAGATCCATTGCACGTCGTATGGTAGCCCGACTGACCTCTAACTCTTTAGCAAGTTCGATTTCAGATGGCAACCTGTTATTAATGGGGTATATTTTCTTGGAGATTCTAGACGAGAGAATTTCCATCACTTGATTAACCAAAGGAGATTGCCTAAAGGTTTTATCCATTTCAAAATACCTATTTAAAACAGATTATTGATTGTTTAGCAATAAAATACCAGGGAAGGTTGTTAGATGGCGGCCGTGTTACAACTAATTTTATATAGTATACCATTTATGATGCAAGTAATATAGTAAACTATTAAACCATTACTATTGTCACTAACTTTAAAATTTTACAGGTTTACAAACCCTAGAGAACCTGCGGAAGCTCATGCACCTATTTATATCAATAAACAGGAGCAAATTAGACTAATTCTCCTGAGCAGAACTGAATTATTACCTCGCGTTATACAAGATGGCTTGTCAGATGAAACCAAGCCGAAGAACTGGCTAACGATTTCCCTGAAATTGAATGATCGCTGAATAATCTGACATAAAACCTCCAAATTGAAGACGAGGCAGTTAAGGAGGCTCAAAAAGTTTTTAATACAGAGCCTGTAAGATACTATGAATAGATAAAAAAAACCGGACCGATTTTGGTAAGCTATAAATAACCAAGAGAAAGGAGACAAATAATGGCTACCGAAACGGTTCAGAGCACCTTACCAAAACCAATAACAGAGATACTGTATCTAGCATTTGAACTCAGTCAAAAGCAATGGAAGCTGGGCTTCACGATTGGTATAGGGCAACCCTGTAGTGTGTAAATATTCCATCCGCACTATTTTTCTAGCATCGTAATACATAATTACCATACAATTCAACAAGAACTTACTAATTATGGTAAGCTTTTTGGCTTGAGTAGTACGCATTCTTACCCCCAAGGAGAGGTTCATGGTCCTTACACTTCTGATGTCGCTCTTCTCTCTTTTCCTCGACCTATTATCCATCATCGGCCTCGCCAAAAGTGACAAAGATCTGGAAATCATCATTCTCCGCCAACAGATCCGTATCTTACAACGTAAAGTAAAGACACCACCACGAATCACTGATCCCGAAAGAATGATATTAGCAACTTTGACAGATAAATTTAGTCATTCCACAGATCGTGCACGTCAACGACTCTATCAGGTCATGTTGATCTTTAAGCCAGACACCGTGATTCGCTGGCATCGACACCTGATACGTCGCAAGTGGACCTTCAAACGTAAAGGAAATACAGGCAGGCCCTGTATATCGTCTGAACTTCAAGCCTTGGTTGTGCGTTTGGCGAAAGAGAACCCCCGCTGGGGCTATGAAAAGATACAAGGGGAGCTACTCAAACTTGGCTATAATATTAGCGTTTCTTCTGTGCGGAATCTCCTCAAGCGACATCGAGTCACTCCGGTATTGCAGCGATCAGTAGGATCTTGGCGTAGCTTCCTGGAACACTACAAAGGTCAGATTCTTGCTTGCGATTTCTTCACGGTGGAGACGATCTGGCTCAAGACCCTCTATGTGCTATTCTTCATGGAATTAGGAACCCGACGAATTCATGGAGCAGGATGCACGACAAACCCTGACAAATCCTGGGTTTCACAGCAGGCGCGCCAATTTATCTGGGATCTGAAAGAGGATGATCGAGACATGGTTTTTCTCATTCACGACAATGATACGAATTTTACTTCTTCTTTCGATAATGTATTTTCTTCAGAAAGCATCGAAATTATTCACACCCCGTATCAAGCCCCTAGAGCGAATGCTTTTACAGAACGGTGGGAACGATCGGTTCGTGAAGAGTGTCTCGACCATATCCTGGTTTTGAATGAAAACCACCTTCGCCGCGTTCTCAAAGAGTATGCCCAATATTACAACCATGCCCGCCCACACCAGGGCTTGGGTCAACACTTCCCTATATCTGGGCCAATGAGAGTTAATGAAGGAATAATTCGTAGACGAGATATTCGGGAGGCGTCATCCATGATTACTACTGGCAGCACCCCATTCAAAATTATACCTACGGATGAAGTTTTTACACCCTACAACCTAGATCTATGGCAATCGCCCTTTCACTTTGACCGCTTCGTAACCGATACAAGATATCCTTGATGTAATTCATGTGTATTCGCTCTATGTATCCTACTCTCCCTTTCAGCATTTCTTGGGAGAGATTTTGCCACAGTGGTGCATATAGTGCGCAGGTGTAACACCGGGCGACTATGGCAGGTAAATTTCGGGCGACTACGACTAGTAAACATGAGCCGACTATGCCTGGTAAAGTCTAGGACGGTCAATGACAATTGATTGAATAAATAACCAGCTACTATATTAAATCTAAATTAAAAAAAAAGAAACAGGGTTGACAATTTCGATATTATTTATATAATTCATGAAATTTAATACTCAAATACATTGAAGAGGGCGAGTAAGTTTTAACACGACGGTACAGAGAGCAAGCGTAGATGAGAATCTTGCCCGTACGGTGAAGCTGAATGGACCTCGGAGTAGCAAGGTGAAACTTGAAGGGAATGATCAAGGAGTAATCTGCGCCGGAAATACCACCGTTAGCCAGGTAAAAGATATCATCTATTTTATAAGATCGTATCTGAAAAAAGTGAGGCTGGCTATAAATTCCCGTTGCATCATGACGGGAATTTTTGTTAATGGATAAGCCAGCTTAACGGGGGTGGCACCACGGACGAAGTACGTTCGTCCCCTAGGGTAAAAGCAGTTCTATTTTACATTCACAACTATATGGAGGTAGAAATGGTTAACCAAACACGATATTTGCTCAACGAATCCGATCTTCCCAAATATTGGTATAACATCAATGCGGATAGTCCAGTCCCACCATTCCCTGTATTGAATCCACAAACATTTGAACCTATAACGCCGGAATTTTTGTCAGTCCTTTTCCCCATGGAGTTAATCCTTCAAGAAGTAAGTACTGAACGTTATATTGAAATACCTGAAGAAGTGAGGGAGACTTATAAATTATGGCGCCCAACACCATTAATTCGTGCACGGCGATTAGAAAAAATCCTTGATACACCTGCACATATTTATTATAAACATGAAGGTACTTCTCCAGTGGGGAGTCATAAACCTAATACAGCTGTCGCCCAGGCGTTTTATAACAAGATTGCAGGAACGAAATCATTGACCACGGAGACGGGCGCAGGTCAATGGGGCTCGGCTTTATCCATGGCATGTAGATTCTTTGACTTGAATCTCGAAGTTTATATGGTTAGAGTCTCGTACAACCAAAAACCGTACCGCCGTTACCTGATGGAAACCTACGGAGCAATAGTATATCCGAGTCCCACGACAAATACAGAGTATGGGAAATCCGTCCTGCGGGATGATCCGGATACCCCAGGCTCGCTCGGAATAGCGATCTCTGAAGCTGTTGAAATGGCGGCTAAATCTGGCGGAACGAAAAAATACAGCCTTGGTTCGGTGTTAAATCATGTGTTGATGCATCAGACTGTGATTGGCCAGGAGGCCCTCAAACAAATGGACCTGGCAGGAGAATATCCTGACGTGGTGATTGGATGTGTAGGGGGTGGATCTAATTTTGCTGGAATCGCATACCCATTTTTACACCAAAATCTAACTAATGGTAAGAACACACGCTTGTTGGCAGTAGAGCCAAAGGCTACCCCTTCATTGACAAAAGGTGTATACAGGTTTGACTATGGCGACACGGCGAAGATGGCACCGATCGTAAAAATGTATACCCTTGGTCATGATTTTGTTCCCCCACCGATACATGCAGGTGGTCTACGGTACCACGGTATGGCACCATCTATTTGTGCATTATACGATGCTGGCTATATCGAGGCAATCGCAGTGCCGCAACTGGCAACCTTCGAGGCAGCAGTACAATTTGCCCGCGCTGAAGGAATAGTCCCAGCACCAGAATCGGCTCACGCAATCCGTGCTGCAATCGATGAAGCCATCCAAGCAAAAATCCTCGGTGAATCCCGCATCATCCTCTTTAATCTGTCTGGTCATGGCGATTATGATATGAGTGCATATCAAGCATATTTAAGTGGACAGTTAGAAGATTATGAATACCCGGAAGCAGCAGTACTGGCATCACTCGAGAAATTGCCAAAAGTAGAAATTCCTGCTTAATCATTAATAAAAATTGGGGCTGTCGAGTAAGGTTTAATCGATAGCCCCAAGTAATGCCCTGAGACTTGCATTTCATGCAAGGTAAAAAAAATGACGGTTGTCCACCGTCAGTTTTTACATAGATTTAGCGTGATACCATTGGCAAATAAATCTTTATCATGAAGGGTTCTATCACCGTTGCTACTGTAGAAGCATTCACACTCCCTGCCCCGTTCTCAGCGGTGACCATCACATTGTACACTCCTATGGCGTCATACATATGAGTTACAACTCTTCCATTCCCAATGCTACCATCACCAAAATCCCAATGGAAATTCAAAGCTGTCCCAGAAGTAACTGTAGCCGTGAACGTGGTAGTGCTCCCTAAATGTGTGGGGCTATTATTGGTGGCAGTCAAACCAAGTGCTAGTGCAGATTCATCATATCCCACATCAAATCCAGCTCCCTGAGGGCGTGCATCGCCATCGAAATCAATAGGAACATCAATGCTTGTGCCAACATCTACAGCTGCTGAACCAGCACCCAGATGATAATCATCCATAGAAGGGTCGTAGAAAATAGGGTCACCATCAATGGGATCGGTTATTATTATTTCGCTTCCGACGAAATTGGTTATATTGTTATAGAATAGTATGTGATCCGCATACATCGTCCCAGTGTTCTGTTGAAGGCCAACGGCATGGGATGAAATGACGCTATTCGCAAGATCAAACGTACCGGAAATACCATATACAGCTGAGCCAGAAGCCAATGTAGGAGAAGCAATCGTTGTATATTGGATAGTCAAAGTCTCATCTGGCGATCCAGCCAACGCCATGCCTAACATGCTGTTGGCTTTATTCCTGGAAAACAACGAATTTAAGATCGATCCGCTTCCACCGTCCAGGAAAATTCCTCCACCGGTTTCAGCCTGGTTTTCAAGCATCAATGATCGATCCATGATTATCTGATCGCTGATCAATATTGCACCACCATTATTTATACTGATATTTTGTTGGAAGGTGCTATTAATAATATTCGCCTGGCCCAAGGCATTCAATGCGCCGCCATTATTGAAACTGCGGTTCGCACGGAAAAGAGCATTCGTGGCGGATATATCGTTGGCAGAAATTGCACCACCGGAATTACCCGCTCGATTGGTTAAGAATAGCGTCCCACTGATCGTAAGGTTTGAACCTCCTGTAAAAATAGCGCCACCAAAACCATCATTGAGTGCCTGGTTGCCTTCAAAGATACCGTTGGTCACAGAACCAGTGCCAGAGTTTATGAATAATCCACCTCCAGCATATTGGGAGGTGTTATCCTGGAAGACTGTATCAATTATGGTTGCGTTATTAGACACATACGCACCACCACCCCTATCATTCAGAGACTGGTTACCCACTATACGACTGGATTCAACTTCCATATCCTCAGCAAATATAGCACCACCCAGAATACTACTGGTATTGCTCAATATAATGGAATGACTAATCCAGGCAGTTCCGGAAACGAACAGTCCCCCCCCATCTCCAGAGGTTGCATTATTGATGTATTGACTATCAACTACGATCGAATTACCACCTGATCCGCTCCCACCACCTGGCCCACCATCATTTTGATTTTCGATCAATAATGTTCGGGAGATGATCAGGTCATTTCCGGTATAAATGCCTCCACCAATACCATTGGTAGTGACTGTATTGTTGGCGATATTTGCGTTCAAGAGGGTAGCATCCATTGATGTCCAAACGCCACCGCCATTTCCGTTATTCGCTGTATTACTCATCACCTGCGTGCGATCTAATGTGATGTCACTGTCACTGTAGAGCCCGCCACCTCCACCGGCAGAATTATGCAATATTTCCCCATCCTGCATATAAATGGGATAATTACCTTCATATCCGGCATACAAGCCCCCTCCGTAGCCTTGGCTGGAATTATCAATAAAATCAACCGAATTTAGAGTGCTCGTATACCAGGTGAATAACCCGCCTCCACCACTCACAGCGGTATTCGCTTCAAATAGGGCGGAGGTTATTTTAACGACATCAATATCAGATACGTTAGCGATATAAGCACCGCCACCCCATTCAACAGTGGTATTACTGATGAAATGTGTTCCCGTTATGATGGTTGGGCCATAAGCAATCAAGCCTGCGCCACCCCCGGAATCATCATCCTGGATTGTTCGATTATTATAGAATAAGCCGCCGGATAAATCCAACTTGCCAGTCACATACAAACCACCTCCGTCGTATGGATCAGCGATGTTATTTTCGAATACGCTCTCAATCACCCTGGTTTTACCCGTGGCATATACACCACCGCCAATGTCCGCTGTATTTCCATATAGCGTTACCTGAGTGAGAGTCAGGGTACCGGTCGAATATATACCTCCACCCGCATCTCCACTGGCATTACCGTTGCGGATAGTCAGACCGGAAATATTTACTGACACGTTGGATGTGCGTAATATCTGCACGGAATTGCCACCATCCAATGCCAGCAGGTCAGAATCAGGTCCAGTTATTATCAGGGGATCCGTAATGTTGAGGACGGAGGATAGATATATCGTACATGGACAGCCTGGAAGGTCAAAAGTAATTTCATCTGCTCCAATTGTACTGTTCGCATCCAGGATTGCCTCACGTAGCGAACCTGGGCCACTATCATTGGTGTTTATGACAACAAAAGTAGATGCCTGGGATGGTTTCGCCATAAAGAAAAGCATCAGTACAAGCAATGCAATACCAGTCAAGATACTCAGCGTCAGGCTTACACCGCGTCTTATTCTTACCTTGATAGTCTTATGATGGTGAACAGGGTAATTGCTGGACAACGTAGGAAACATATAAACCTCCCTGGGTATTAGAGTTTTTAACCAACCACCCCCAACCACCCCCAACCGAATCGATTATAACATGAAAGCATGAGGAGTTGTGCGTTATATTTTTCGCCTGATCCCGGCTTGGCAGGCTTGTTCGAACATGATAAGATAATTTTTATGAAAATACATATATTTCAAATCCAGGTAAAAGCAGGTTCTGTGCGTTGCTTTTACCAGAGGTATGCGTATATATTTCTCCTGATTGGTTTCATCGTAGTTGGATTATCCTTTCTAGACTGGCAGAGCGTAACCGGGGACACGCCGATCATCGAAACCAAGAAAGATGCGCTGACCACATACAACTACCTGCCGATTGTTTCGAAACAAATTTATTGGGTGAAATCAGAAAGCAACCTTCCACAGGATTGGATTCGCGATATAACGATTAACCCCTCAATTCCTCATGAAATGCTTATCGCACTTCGAGATAATGGGATTTTCAAGAGTGAGGATCAAGGGCTCTCCTGGAAAGCTGTATATAGTTTCGGCCAGGCAGATGCCCCGAGTGCACGCCAGATTTCCTTTGCTACTTCTAATCCAGATATTGTCTATGCTACTGTCATCAACAATGTTCTTCGGAGCTCGGATGGTGGTGAGACCTGGTCAAAAATATGGCCTGCTGAACTCCCCGGTGGCGGATGGGGGTTAGCAGTAGACCCTGAGGACCCAAATCATGTTTACATAGGCATCAACGCAGATGCTGAAAATCATGTATATGAAACCATCAACGGCGGTCAAAGCTGGATTCCCAGAAATCTTGTACTAGGTGACCAGGAGGGGATAATCTCGCTGGCGATCAACCCAGCCAACACAAACCAAGTCCTTGCAGGTGCCAATACGGATGTCGCTGAACACCCTTTATCAACCCGGCTATACATAAGCGATGACCGTGGCGTAACCTGGGAGTTGGTCGAAAGTGGTTTCCCCAATAGCAAACGAATCACAAGCATTAACTTTACCCCCTGCGTTCCCAACCAGATCCTCATATCCCGCCAGCCTCACGGCCAGGTAGACAATTACCATCGCCGATCGGATAATGGTGGTCTCAGCTGGAATATCGTTCCATTTTTTGATGATGATATAGGCATCAGCGTAAATACCCCGTGCCTAATTTATACCGCGATGCATCGCAGCATCGATTCTGGCTTTTCATGGCAGGATATCTCCTATAATTTCTACGCATTAATTCCTAATCCGGAGGATGTTCGGTTCACATCTTGGGCGCCTGACCCATGGAATGACGTATTGTGGGTAGGCACACGAGAACATGGCTTATATTCTATAAAGGGCGTCGTAACTCCTTGAATGAGAGTATGATAAAAATATGACGAAAATAATATAATTTGTTGGATATTCATATATAATGAAAATTTATAATCTGACTATTCCAACAATTAGCTATTATTGCGATAATAGTGGCAGTATAGAAGGGTTGGAAATCCATGCTAAATCCTTGCTTCGATCAGAAGCTAATCAACTAATAATATTTCTTTCATTCTTTCACAATGGTTTACGTTAAAATACTTTTGAGGGTAATAGTGGATTTACTTATTAATTTTGAACCTGGTTTGGGAGATCATGAGTGCGAGTTTGAGAATTGTTATCAAACTCGACAAGGGTTTGTGATTCAATATGATCCCGACGATCCTGGTAATCCCCGGCCTATCACTAAAGCTGAATTAATGAGTAATCCCCCGACTTTTATGGAAGAATCCACGTTTACAATGCCTGCTGACATGCGAGTGAAACTTTCTTTCGGACTGGTAGGATGAACAATATGAGCAGGAAAACTAATCAGATTGTTTCTATCAGTCTCCAAACAGATGGATTAAAATCCACCGGCATTGATCGAAGCACCAATATAAAAACAATCCATCGCATCCTGTTTTCACTTTGCCTTATTGCTGTAGTCAGTATTGGATTCGTGGTATGGAATTTTTTTCAGAATCTTCCATTAACGCCCTTAATCGGCGGTGGAGCTCCATTAGCTTATACGCCCTTACCTCCAGTTCGGGCAACTCCAACAACCTTCTTTAGCCTGCAGCCTGAGGCAGCAGAAACAGTATCACAACCTCCCAATTCTCTTATCGATAAGCAACCTCTGCCGCCTATTCAACCAGGCTCGCAATTGTATTTCCACCCATTAAAAACCTTCCAATTCTATCCACCAGCTGGATGGACTCACGAGCTGAAAGGTGATTCTGTAGTCTTCTATGCACCGGATAAGTTAAACTACCTGGTAGTAAGGACGAACTTCACTGGGGATGTATTAGATGCAAATTCATTTGAAGGTTTCGTGCTAGCGCGGGAGGCTAACCTGTATGGTCAATTTCTTGGAAACGGTCAATATTACCAGGATGTAGAAAGGGCGATAAACCCGGCAAGCGGATTAGCAACTGTTACGAAAAAACTGATTATCGATCATGTGTCTCAAGCCGTGGTTACATCCTATCTCCAGGATGGTCAAGCAATCTACACGATTGATTATTGGAAGCCATTGGCAAATCCTGAAGATAAAGCCAACCTTTACGTAAATAGCCTGGATAATCTGGTTGTTTCAAAATCATCACCCAATCAAACAAGCGCATATCCCTGGACATATACATTCCATGAGCGGAATAATGCCTATACTGTGGAGGTTCCCGATTCCTGGACTTATGAACCACGATTCGAAACCAATACAACATTAGATACATTCTATTCACCAGATCGACATGCAGTTTTTACTGGGATTGTGTTCAATGATGGTAATCCAATCTCCAAACAAGTGGCTGGCCAATTTACTTTAACTTTACTTCGTAATTATATTGCTCAAGATATTCACGTTACTGATGACCGGATCATGGCCAATGGTGGTGAAAAATTAATATGGAATTCTCTCAACGGTAAATATCACGGAGATACTCGATTTATCGTCCAGGATCAATCTTTATTGATTTATTCCATCGTGGTTGATGATGCATATGACGACGTATACATGCCGGTCCTTGAACGAATACTGGATAGCTTCACGGTAGTTTCACAATAAATCTACATCTTTGGAAGTCCTCATGAAAAATTTTTATGCTATTGCTGCATTCAATACAACGGTAAATATCGAAATGCTAGTAAGGGGAGCCAGATGGCTACATCTTTCTGGCGTAGTTGTTGACAATAATGATTGCTCTCCTGATGACAATGGAGAGCCAGCCTGGAAAAAAACATGGCTCTCAAAGTAATTCTTACCTCCAGATATCGGCAGATCGTTATTATCGTAATCGGTGAATCGATTGTAAACTTATTTTATAACCTGGTAAGCTTGTTTGCTGGATGATAAATTCATGAATGTTATTCAAAGGTTTTTTGGGGCGATTATCAGATGTGAACAAAAGGAAGGTATTGAGCCATTTGCATCAGCACGCAAACCATGCCTATCGATTCGATTTCATTATGCATCATGGATAATGAACTCCGAAGGCTCAAATTTTCGCCTTCACCGGACAACCCTGGGGAGAAAACCTAATGGATTCCAGATAATAAGAACACATACTGCCCTGATTTGCCTGTCTTATTTGGTCAAAGTATGGCAAAGCTTAGCACATTTATTGGTAAACTCCACCAGTCCACTAGTTTTCGGTCACCAGTCTCTAGGATAGGAACCACGATCATGGAAGAGACTACCAACAGCGTGGAAAGCCAACCATCTGGCGTGAAAAGAGGGAAAAATGTAAGACGTTGGCTCCCGATCGCCCTTCGACTTGTTGGAGTGGGCTTGTTCCTATGGATCATAAGTCGGGTGGATTTATCTGCCACTTTTAATATCTTACGCCATGTCGATATATCCCTGGTGATCAATGCCATCTTATTAACAGTGCCGATCGTTCTCATTCGAACATGGCGCTTGCGCATAATTTTGAATAGTTTTGGAGTATATTTGACCTTCCCGCATGTTCTTCTCATCCGATTGGTTGGTACGGCAGCTGGAGATATGCTTCCGGGACGCAGTGGTGAAGTCGTCACGGTTGCCTATTTACAACAATCGGGACATGGCCTGCGTGATCCCAGTTTAACCCTGATACTGGACCGGTTGTTTGACTTCGTAATTTTGGCAATCGTAGCTATTGCCGGGTTATCACTGTTCGGGCAAAAATTGAAAGGGCAGTTTGATGAATTACAAGGTATCCTGATAATCTCAGCCATCCTTTTTAGTGCGATCATTGGCATTTTATTATTTGTTCGCTCTCGAATTGGCTGGTTTGGAACCTTGATCCGGGCGAAAATTCCAGACCAATGGCATCGCAAGTTAAATTCCTGGTTAGCTAAAGCAAATCCAGAGAATCCCGCGAAGCAAACCTTCAAATGGGAGCCAATCCTACTGGTAAAAATCCTGGGAGCCAGCTTACTTGCGTTTTCCTTCTTGATATTTCGAGGATTCTTATTAGCAAAAGCAACCGGGATTTTTCTCTCGTTACCTTTTTTAGCCGCATGTATGGCGATAACTACATTATTACAACTTATCCCGATCAGCAATGTCATGGGGATCGGTACCCGAGAAGTGAGCCTGGTATTTTTATTTGGACTGGTTGGAATTACGAGTGAGTATGCGATAAGTTTTTCATTCATGATCGTATTTGTTTTATTGATCCAAGACATCATTGGACTGTTTTTATGGTGGCGTTATCCAGTAGGAACGAAGTTATCAACCATATGATTAGGCAATTACCACCCACAGCAGCCCCAATTCGAACCAACGATTTAATATTCGGATTATGGGCAGGAACACGGGGAAGTCAACCACGCAAGCGATTCGAAACTGTTTTGCGGGAATATTTCGGTTCAGCTGGGTGTTATGCGGTCGAATCAGGTAGGACAGCACTACGAGTGATCATGGAGGTGTTAAAAAGCGATTCAACCCTCGGCAAGCGGACTCAGGTCATCCTTCCAGCTTACACATGCCCGGTGATACTCACCGTCATTCGTGATGCGGGCTTAACACCTGTGTTGTGTGATATCACTTTAGATACGATGGATTTCGATGAAGTCCGATTGATGGAACTGGTTAACTCGATGACATTAGCTGTTATTCATGTGCATCCATTCGGGTTACCCAGAAACATTGATGCAATCTCTACCATCACAAACTCGGTTGGGGCATGCCTGATTGAAGATGCCTGCCAATCGATGGGAGCTGTAATCGATAATCGAAAGGTGGGAACACGTGGTGTATTTGGTTTTGCCAGTTTTGGTCCAGGAAAACCGCTCTCGCTAGGTGGAGGTGGAGTGATCCTGGTAAATGATCCCAAGTGGATTGCTCCATTCGAGATGGTGACTGATCAACATGATGGTCTCTTTTCCCTGAACCAGGCAGGGATGCTGGAATCTGCCATGACCTGGGGGCGAGTGGCTGTTCTGAAGTTGATTTTTTCACCCATCGGTTGGTGGCTAGCTACACGACTGGGCTTGCAACGAATGGGGGATGATCCACGCTATCAAGGATACAAATTGAATTGGCTTAGCTCAAGCCAGTCGGGCATAGGACATCGAGCCCTCGATCATCTTGAACGGCTTAATACACACCGGCACCAGGCAGGTCATCGATTAAATGTGGAGCTATCCAATGTACCTGGTATTCGGCTTTTCTCAATGCCATTATCGGGTAAGCCGATCTATTTACGGTTTCCATTTCTGGTTGAAAACCTGGAGAGGCGAGAAGCTTTGTTCAAACAATTGTGGTCGGCAGGTTTAGGAGTTGGAAAAGTATATCAAAAGCCCCTAGATGATATATTCCCTGATCTACCGAGAGGTCCTTATCCAGCAGCATACTATATCGCGCAACACCTGCTTACGATACCAACACACCCATATGTCCAGGATTGGGATATAAAAAAAATGGTTGATGTAATTCAACAATATTAATAAGAGGACTTTATGGAATCGAAGATTAAAACACTTGTGATTGGGTTAGACGGTGCATCCTTAAATTTTGTTCAGCCATGGATCGACCAGGGATTATTACCGAATTTTCGCCTATTGGAAGAACGTGGTAGCCGCGGCGAGATGGAGAGCTGTTTACCGCCCGTGACCATGCCAGCCTGGCGGGTTTATTCCACAGGTAAATACCCAGGTAAATTAGGCATATTTTGGCATCAGCAACTTGATATGAATACACGTACAGTAGTAACCCCGAACTCCTCGATGGTGAAGTCATCAGATTTTTGGGATTATCTTAACATGGCTGGCATTCGATCCGGAGTCGTGGGGATGCCCGACTTATACCCGCCACGTCCTGTAGACGGTTTCATTGTTTGCGGTGGTCCGAGTGCTTCAACGACTGATTATACCTATCCTAAGGAATGGGGAGATAAACTTATCCAGGATGTGCAATATGAAATCTGCCTGAAGGGTGATTTTTATGGACAGAGCGCGGATAGCCCGATCGTGGCTGAAGGACATTCGGTGATCGAAAAGACATTCCGGGCGGCAGAATACCTGTATGAACGAGATCCGGTGGATTTCTTACAGGTTGCTGTATTCGATATCAATCGCATTCAACACTTTTTTTACGACACTGAACCTACCTTGCGGGCGTGGCAAATCGTTGACAGGTGGTTGGGGAAGTTTTCTCCTCAATATGATTATGTTTTTATTATGTCCGACCATGGCACAGAACGAGTGGAACGTGCCTTTTTCTTGAATGTATGGTTGAAGCAGGAAGGGTACTTATTCACCCGATTCAAACCGATGGATTTCTTACCCATGATCGGCATAAACCGAACTACGGTGGGTCGGATCATCAGCTTCTTACGATTACGCAGGTTTCTCGATTATGAAGCAGTCAGGAAATATAGCAACATACTGCCTTCAGCTACAGGTGTTTTCGGTGAATTTGGAAACCAGGCAGTCCTGAAACGAACAAACTGGGCGAAAACCAAAGCTTTAGCTCTGGCTCAAGGGCCGATTTATATCAACCGTGAGCTGGTAGCAAGTGATCACGAATATGAAACCTTGCGGAGAGAGCTGGTAGAAAAATTAGAAGCACTGACCGAACCGCTCAGTGGGAAAAAGGTATTTAAAAAGGTCTACATGCGAGAGGAAATTTATAATGGCCCGTACGCAGAATCTGCTCCTGATTTACTGGCATTGAACCATGATGAATACCATAATCGGGCAGGATTGAACCAGCCAGCTGTATTCGCTGATTCTTGGGCCTGGAAGGGAAACAACCGGCATAAGGGCTTGTTCATGGCTGCTGGACCGGGAATACGAGGTGGATACATCGCAGATGGAGTTCGAATCGTTGACCTCGCTCCTACAATACTACACGTCAATCAGGTTGCCATACCGGATGATTTGGATGGAATAGTGCTGAAACAATTATTTACACCCGATTCACAACTAAACAACCAGGAAGTGAAATATCAATCATCTTACAACTATGACGGAACAAAAATCAATAATCCGGAGTTTGATAAAGTAGTCAGTGATAGGTTAAGGGATTTAGGGTATATCGAATAGAAAATTCGACTGGTTGATAAACGACGAGAGAATAAATGCGCAACCTTTTTAAAAAGGTCTCTACAAAATACCAACAATTACCAGCATGGCTGAGTATTGAAGTCCTGGCAATATTGGTATTCATAATTGTTTCATTGGTACGGATTTTCGCTCCGGTTCATATTGAAGAGATACCAGCAATCCTGCTGGCTTTTTCATTAATATTTCTATTTCCTGGCTTGCTCATAAGTGGAATGGTGACCGGGCTAAACAGTCGCGATTGGCTAAAATGCATAACAGTCGCTTTTGTCCTCAGTTATGCATTATGGGCAGTTCCCAGCTACATCCTCATGTATTTTCATAGTACATGGACCGCCTTCAATATCGTTTACCTGGCTATCAACGTAATATTGATTGTAGGATTTTGTTTTTGTCTATGGAAAACACGACGGAAGCCTCCCCAGGCAGATGGTACCGCAGAAACGACCAATCCCCAAACAGAAACCAAACGAAATAATTCCTTATTTAATAGGTTTGGTACGACCTTGTTACTGGTCTTGCTGATAGCTTCCCTGGTGGCAATTATCCCACTTACGATCGACGGATACATGGATGGGGATGTCCTGGTGAATATCGCCTATCTTCGAAGCGTGGTCCAGGAAAAGCCTTTTAATCTGACTGAACCTCTATTCGGCACGGATTTACCGATGCCAACCCGAGGTGCAGCAAATCCCTGGCTTTTATTGCCCGCCTTCATATCCAGACAGACTGGTATTGACCCACTGCCATTAATTAACAGCTATATGCCGGCTTTCCTGGCTATATTGGCAGTGTTGAGTGTGTATCTTTTTGTTCATGAGTTAAGCCAGAAACGAGATCTTGCGTTATTTGCATCAGTAGGATTTTTCTTATACCTAGCTGCTGAACCGTTTCACCGGCACGGTAACGCTTCTTATATGCTCTTCCGTCGCATCATATCTGATAAACATATGCTATTAATGATCCTCGTGCCGGTAGGCATCGCGATGGCGTACCGTTTCTTGACAACCGCCAAGTTGCGCTACCTGTTCCTGGTTGGATTTATCGGCCTGGGGATAGCGACCACCCACGCAATGATTGCTTTGTTTTATTTTATATCCATATCTGCCTTCTCTGGAATGTATATTCTGGTGAGAATATTAAAAAAAAGGGATGACTCGCGGAATGAACAAGAAGCTGAAGCAAGCTCCAAGCCTTCCTGGTCAAGACTGCTTATAAGGGCAGGTGGTTTAGTTGGTGTTACCTTAGCATTAATGGTCATTCCAATACTCCAGCAACGGGCTCAATCCGGTAGCTCTGGCTTCCTCTTCGTAAGGGATTTTGGAAAAATCCCACTGGTCAAGAATTACTCTCTTCTAACGCCATTTTCTGCAGTGACGTCCTATTATGTACCGGGAGGGCGCATACCCAGCCTCGAGGAAATTCAAGACGAACGTACAAATCCTTACATTGTTCGACGACTTTTCGGCCAGATCAAAGCTGATGGTCTGATCATCTTGTCGAACAGAATGTATATGAGTAATCCAGATTTGCTTTGGGATTGGGGGCCACTCATTGCATTATTACTAACGCCGTTTCTACTCATTTGGATTAAACGTGACGACCTGGCTTTATACCTATTTATTACGATGCTGTTGTATCCAGCAATTATCTTTAATCCGCTTATAGCCCCAATTGTTGGGCGTTTCATGACACCCTGGTTACTCTATCGATTCACCTGGCCAATGCCTATACCCATCCTTCTAACCTTCTTTTTATTTAAAATTGTGACAGGCGTTGGGCAATGGATTCAGTCAATGCTAGAAGGGGGTCCCATCGGTCGCACCATCCGTCCGATAATTAGTCTCGTCCCGGCAGGAGCATTAATCATTTCAGGCATCATTCTCTTTCCGCGCATCCAAACATTTGCTTACCAATTACTACACCAGCCAGATCGTATGGAAAGATTGTCAGCTGGATTAAGAGAATATATTCGTACTCACCTTGATAATGGGCAATCGTCTATTATCCTTTCCGACTATGAAACAAATCAATTTATAGCTGCTCTATTCAACGAACCAGACCTGGTAGCACACCGCTACAACACAACCAGTGAAGAATTCCCTTCTTCATTACAAGGCGAAGCACTCCAACGGTCGCTTGATGTTGATACATTTACCAAGTCCAAGTTATTCAACCAGGATATCCTTAAGATGATTGAGCGTTATCATGTGGATTATATACTTCTACGCCTTGACCACCCACTTGCCTGTCAGCTCCCGTATCAGCCAATAAATTTCCACCAGCTATACCAGGATGCTTCTTACGTTCTTTATCAGGTAAATCAGCCTGTTGTTAATGACCCCGTGGTCGTAGGGAATACTCAATTATCACAAAATGATTGGAGCAATGCAAAGGATACATTCGAGGCAATTTTGCAGACGAATCCTTCTTCGGTGCTTGCCCACCTTGGTCTCGCAGAAGCGCTCACCCGTTTAGGGTCCCCAGACCAGGCATTAATCGAGTATCAGACTGTGTATGGTAGTCATCAGAACGATGTATGCCTGGTGACACAATTAGCACATGGTTATCTTGAAAACGGAAATTTAGATGAAGCAATAAAAAACTATCAAAAAGCGATAGCCCTCTCGCCTCAAAATTCAGGATTATACCAGGCATTAGGTGATGCCTACCTATTACAAGGGAACATCCCCGAGGCGAAGAAGACATATCTGCGCGCCATTGCAGTCTTGAATATAGCTGATCCACAGGCTATAGAAAGCCTCTTTTCCAACCTTGATTTTTCCCAAGAAGAGGACATCGCCCTAGAGACTGGCATCTCATTTTCAGAAGCCTCGGCACAAACGATTACAGTTTCTGGTTTAGCTGCTAAACTCTTCCAACAAAAAGGCTGGTACGAGGATAGTTTACAAGCTGCCCAACAATCCCTGGCTATTGATCCGTCGAATCCGGATTATTTATTAATTGTGAACACTGCCATATGGTCAGGGAATGCAGATCAGGCAATTGAAATTTTAAAGCAAGCCCTGTCTGACAAGCCAACAGATGACAAAATATATTACTTCCTGGGAATCCTTTATCAATCCCAAGGCAAATATGATGATGCACTATTATCCTACCAGAAATCTGTCGGTCTTGCGCTGCTCAAACTAGATTGGAACTGGGAGGCGCGTCTGCAAATCGGCTCTGTATACAAGGCAATGGAAAAAACGGATCTTGCCATCCAACAATACCTCGAAATTGCCCGGTATGCCCCATACATAACAGATCCATACCTGGAAATTGCACGGATTCATCAAGATTTTGGAGATATCTCAGGGGCAACAGCCGCATATGACCAGGCTATCCAAGCCAACCCACTTGATCCGCGCCCTCATCTACTGAATGGCAATTATTATGAAAAACGTGGACAAAGGTCAGATGCGCTTGAGCATTATAAAACTGCTGTCGAATTAAGCCCTGACTCCTATTCAGCCTGGAATTCGCTTGGGCGTGTGTATAGCGATTTAGGTGATTATGAACTTGCCCGCCAGTCATTCGACAAATCCATCAGCTTGTTTAAAAATAATTCGGGCGCATACCTGGGATTAGCATATCTATATGAAAAACTTGGTAAACCAGCTGGCGCCCTTGCCAACAGCCGGTTAGCCATCGTCCAGGCACCGATCTCGGTTTTACCATATATCGTTCTCGGTGATGTATACCAGGCACAAGGCTTAGACAATTTCGCTGCAGGAGCTTATCAGCACGTCATCGATATCCATGCCCAAAAAGTTATCGCATATAAGCGCTTGGCAGGTATCGAAAAACAACAGGGGCAATTTGAGGAAGCGCTTGGGGTGTATCAATCAGCTGTTGAGGCGTCACCAGGTTCTGGTGAGGCATTACTGGCATTAGGGAATGGATACTTAGTAGAAGGACACCCAAATGAGGCGGGTGCCCAGTTCGACCTGGCCATACTGGCAGACCCAACACTGGTCGGTGCATATGTGGCGCGCGCGCAACTTTTCATGTCCCAAAACAATGATCGTCAATCTGCGCTTGACTTATACTATTCAGCTGTTGAAGCAAATCCATCGTCAAGTGAAGTGTATCTAGTTCTGGGCGATTTCCTAGTTCGCCAAGGTCGTTTTGAGGACGCTACCCAGGTTTACCAGAGAGCCATATCGATCGCACCCGATAATTATTCGGGCTATGTGAACTTAAGCAATCTCCAACTGCGCCAAGGAGAATGGCAGACCGCGTTCAATACCCTTAATAACGCAATCCAATTAAATCACAACCCAACAGAGCTGTATATCCGTTTCGCCTGGCTCTGCCTCCAACGAGGTGATATCGATAATGCCCGTAGGCTGTTTACAAAAGCCATCCAAGTTGACCCCAGTAATATAGATAGTTATTCTGGATTGGTAAATCTGACGTTACTAGATTATAACCAGGACTTTGAAACAAGAGTTAGTCAGGCGCAATCCATTATTCTTGATGCAGTTGATAAAAATCCGAGGTCATCCTCAGCATATATTCTCAAGGCTGAATTTGAAGAATCAAAGGGAAACCTGGCACAAGCTGAAATGAGTCTGAAACAGGCAATCGACCTCGATCAGGGCAACCCAGATGTTTATATTCACCTCGGTCAATTCTTCAGTCGTCAGGGCCGATATGAACAAGCAATTCAAACATATCAGGAGGGTTTAGCTCACGCTGCGAATAAAGTTGTCTTTTACATCGGGATTGGGGATAGCTATGCTGCTCAGGGGAAAAGCAATGAAGCATTAGTCTGGTTAAGCGAGGCAATTCACCAGGATTTAAGTGACTCGGCTAGCCCGATTGCTTTGGCTAATTTCTTCTCAAGCCAACACAATGAAGTTGCTGCTGAACAAGTTATAAAGGATGCTTTGGATATGATACCGGCTGATGCATCGCTTCATCATTCTCTTGGCTTGCTTTATCTTGAGCAAGGTAACTTCACCGAAGCCCAAGATCAGTTTGAAATGGCGATCTCTTTGGATAAAAACCAGGCATTATACGAAATCTCCTTAGGGAACCTGTACCACGCAACCAAACAGTGGGATAAGGCAATCGATGCATTTAATCAGGCGATTTCAATCTCTCCAGGTGATGTCAGTGGATATGTGGCGTTAGGCAATGAATATCAATATCTCGGTAAGCAATCGGAAGCACTCCAAACTTTCTCAAATGGTGTAGAGAATAGCTTGAACAAAGCCAGTGCATTGCTTGCGCGCGCTAGCCACCACACTTATCTGGCTGATTGGGAGGAAGCAACGGATGATTATCAGGCTGCATTAGAATCAGAACCACAATCACGATCGGTTGGTGTACAAGTAGCTGGTTTTTATATCAATCGCGGTGAACTGGATCAGGCGATTAGTCTACTCACATACCTTGATCAGCTTCCTGGATCCTCCTCCGAGGTTCAGGCTGAACTTGGAAGAATATTTGCATCTCAAGCGAACTGGAAAGATGCCAGCAATGCATATCAGGAAGCAATACAAAGGGATAGTACTAACATTCAAGCCTATATTGGGCTTGCTCAAGTTTTAATCAAGCTAGATCGCGATGCTGAGGCCCTGGACCTTTATTTAACTGCGATCAAAAACGCCCCGGACAACCCTCTGGCATATGATGCTTTAGGTGACTTATACATGGCAAGGCAATACTTCTCTGAGTCCCGTGAAGCATACGAACAAGCCCTTGATTTAGATCCAAAAAATATAAACCTGATAAAAAAGATTGATAATTTATCTCAGATATCCGGTGAAGTTAAGCTGACACTTGAGGAGCTGAAACAACAAGTCTATTCCAATCCGAATACATCTGATTACCTGGCTCTAGGCGATTTTAGCCAGTGGCGTGGGGATTGGCAGAATGCAAAATACTGGTATTACCAAGCCCTTCAACTCGATCCGAATAATAGTCTGTCCTGGTACTCTCTAGGTGTTTATCATCGTGATCTACACGATTGGGATCAAGCATCAGAAGCCCTTCTAAAAGCATTAGAAATTAAACCATCATACACTTCTGCCTGGTTAGCGTTAGGATCTGTCCAGGAAGCCACTGGATTTATCCAAGATGCGATCCTGTCCTATCAAAGGGCAATTGATTGCGATCGTTCACAAGCATCTGGTTTTATAGCATTAGCCACTTTATATTTAAGTGAAGAAAGAGTTGATGAGAGTATTCAAATCTTAAAAAATGGATTGGCTATTATCCCCAATAGTCAAGAAATCTATGGGATGCTGGGAGATATATATGCTGACCAAAGCAATTTTGACGAGGCAATCCAAACATTTCAATCCGGGCTGCTGATTACACCGGGTTCTTCGTATCTATATGTGAAATGGGGTGACTTGCTGGTTGAAAGATTCCAACTTTTACAGACAGAGTTGGACAACGCACAGGCTTATTATAATAAAGTAATCTATGATCTGACTTTGTTCGAAAAAAATCCACGGTTAGCCAAAGAGAGACTAGGATCGATCGAGGCTGTGCAGGTGGAAATTAAACAAGCCCAATCTGGTCTTAATTATGCCCTAACTGTTTATGACCAGAATTATGGAATGATTGATATTGCTGAGGATAAATATCAAGTAGCCTTGCGGATCGAGCCTGGAAACCTGGATGCCATGATCGGTAGGGGGCACATCGCTGAATTGACCCACCACCTTGAAGATGCAAAACTCATTTTTCAACAGGCCGCGTATAGTCATCCTACTTCTTCCGTAGTCTTCGAGCTGTTAGGGAATGTATACCTGGAACTCAACCGAACAGAAGAAGCCAACCAAAGCTATCTTACTGCGCTCAAGTTCTCCCCATATAATCCAGGAGCGAATTCCGGTCTTATTATCGCCAATCAAGAATTGGGCTTAATGAGTATAGAGACCGCAATTCAAAACTTGCAATCCAGCCGGCTCGTCTGGCTTGGGTGGATCTATCGTTTACGGCAAAATTCTGTTCCACCTCCTTAGTCGTTATAACGGAGAAATCAATAGAGTTAATGAACAGCAATATTGAATAAATCAACATTCGTATGAAGCGGAATATGCCTTACAGAAGAAAAAATAACATCTTGGGCTTTTTTTTACTGTCCATTTTATTCATTATTGGGATAATTGTTATTCGTTTCAATCATATTTTCTCCAATAACACTCCAAGTGCATCAAAAACCAGTAGCTTGACCAGTAACCTTCCCCCATCGTCGATCTTAACCAAAACCCCGATATCGCAAACACCGATACAGAGTAATCCTTCCGTTACTGCCTTATCAGATGAGACTGTAACAATCACTCCAGGCAGTTCCGGGGTAAATGCAACCCCAATAACACCCACATTGGTACCGACTCAAAATGGACAAATAGTACCCGGTGTACCTGTAGATATCGTTTTAGCCATTCGAGAGAAATCGCTAGGGTACAACCTGGATGTTAATTCGTTTTCAATCTGGGACGCGACTGCTCGACCAGATGATATCGCTAAAGTCGGTCCACAAGGATATGAGGCTGGCAGTAATACCGATAAGGGATTTCTGGTCTTACAATACCCACCAATGAATTCAATCATGCCCGACCCATCTGCTGAGCTGATAGCTAAAGTTGGTGGGATAGGGTCCATTGAAACAGATACACCTGATCAGATAATCGCCCAAGCCCAAGAGGTTCATCAAATGGGCAAAGCGTTTGTTGTCGCCCCAACTGGATCCCGGTTGGAAATTTGGGATCCGGATACCATCCAATCGATAGCGAAAAGCTCAGATATTTTTATTATCCAGGCAGAGAGATGGCTTACGGATGATACAAGTTCCGATAAACATACCTTCATTGAAAAGGTTATGAAATATTCGCTACTGATCCGTGAGGCTAATCCATCCAGTAAGATATTCGTCGAGGTCGGACGTCGTGCAGATCGAGGTGGTGGAACTGCGGAGGAATGGATCAATGCTATTGCACTTCTCTATCAAAAAGCTCCAACCAGCTTTGATGGCATATATCTCTTTATCACACGGCAGCCAACGGAACTAGACCAGGGTATAGGGGCGTTGATGCAGATGGTGGCCTGGTTGCGTCAATAATTATTGAAATTTTTAAATAATCATTTCTATATCTTTACCCAATGAACAGGTAATACACACAGATCTATCCTGTATTTACTAATCAACCTTTCATGTTTACGACTGGATTTACCCTTGGAAACAAGATAAACTTGGTTATAATTATGGAGATTTTAGTACCAGGGGATAAGCGATTTGAAATCAAGTTTCTGGTACTCCCAATTAAATTATTTTGGTGCAAGAATTTTATGCAGAGGGTTAATGGTATAGGGTTATTTCGGTTATTGAAACAACGGAATGAAATACGGCTTGGATAAGGCAGTGGATGTGTATCCTTAAAAACTGAAAGCTGGTTTACGCGGAGAAGTATTGCCTCCCTTCGTGAAATTTTTTTATTATTGAACCTGAGTGAAGAGGGAAAGCACAACCAAGACTTCGTTGTTACCTAAATAATTTTAGGTCTTTCACGGGATATCTAGATGAGAGGCGATAGCGAGTCGAGCTGTTTTGACATTTTGGGTTTTATCCACGCCATCTTTCACAATTACCAGCTCTGACCAGGCCCAACCTTTCCGTTGATTTAACCAATAAGGAGTAATCGTGGAAGATAATATTTTTATTTTCATCCTGGTTGGATTTCTTGCTCAGATGATTGATGGTGCAGTAGGTATGGCATACGGGGTGACGTCAAATAGCGTGCTGCTCAGTATCGGACTTCCTCCAGCAATCGCCAGTGCGAGTGTACACATGGCGGAGGTATTTACTACATTTATATCCGGGATCTCACACTGGCGTTTAAATAATATCAACAAGGATTTAATCATTAAACTGATGACACCGGGTGTTATTGGCGGTGTCCTCGGTGCATACATTCTAACCTCATTACCTGGGGATATAATAAGACCCTTCATTGCGGTTTATTTATTCATAATGGGTGTATTTATCCTATTTAAAGCTTTCAGGAAAAACCACGAAACCAGAGAGGTAACCACATTTATACCTCCTATCGGATTTATCGGAGGATTTTTAGACGCAGTTGGTGGTGGTGGATGGGGCCCAGTTGTGACTACCACCCTGGTTGCCAGGGGTAATCACCCACGCTACACGATCGGATCGGTACACTTCACTGAGTTCTTTGTAACCCTCGCACAATCGATCACATTTATCCTCACGCTTAGTATGATTCAATATTGGCGTATCATCCTTGGATTGTTAATCGGTGGTGCGATTGCAGCACCACTGGCAGCACTCGTAACCAAGAAACTCCCAGTGCGGTTATTAATGTTTATGGTAGGTATCTTGATCATTGTGTTGAGTATTCGTACTTTGGTGTTAGCAATACGGTAATTAAATTCATTTCAATTTGAGTAATCTGGAGATTATATGATTTCAAACCATCAAATAGGAATAATTATTGCTCCATATGGAGGTGAGTTAGTCAATTTATGCTCTACCGGAGATCAGCTGGAGGAATTATTAGATCAATCCAAGCTCCTTCCTTCCATCAAGATTTCTTCACGAGCGCTGTGTGACCTAGAATTACTTGCTTGTGGCGCCTTCTCGCCTCTGGATCGTTTCATGGGTAAAGCAGACTATGAGCATGTAATCACTGAAATGCGCTTACAAAATGGGGTCCTTTTCCCCATCCCGATAACCCTGCCGATCGATCCAGAACAGTTGCCTGTTCATGCTGACCGGATCGTTCTGTGTGATGCTCGAAACAACAATATTGCTGTTATGCAAATCGAAGAAGCGTTTTCCTGGGATCCAAATCTCGAAGCCTCCCTGGTTTTAGGGACGAATGATTCCCAGCACCCATTGGCTTCTGAAATGACCCAATGGGGGAAGGTTTACCTGTCTGGAGATATAAAGGTATTGAGTTTGCCTAAAAACCATGATTTTAGCGAACTCCGTTTGACTCCTGCTCAAGTTCGAGCAAGATTGAAAAAGATGGGCTTTGAGAAGGTTGTGGCCTTTCAAACTCGAAACCCGATGCATCGTGCCCATGAGGAATTAACGAAACGTGCTGCAGAAGAAGTTGGCGGAAGCCTGTTGATTCATCCCGTCGTTGGGATGACCAAACCAGGCGATGTAGATCATTACACCCGCGTCCGCTCGTATAAGATCCTGGTTGAAAAATACTATGATCCAAATAAAACTTTGCTGAGCTTGCTACCACTAGCCATGCGCCTGGCAGGACCTAAAGAAGCCCTGTTACACGCGATCATCCGCCGTAATTACGGCGCCACACACTTGATCATCGGTCGGGATCATGCCGGACCAGGTGTGAATAGCCGTGGAAAACCATTTTATGGTCCCTACGAAGCCCAGGAGATGCTCCAACGGTATTCTGAAGAGCTTGGAGTAAAGCCGGTTGAGTTTAAAGAATTAGTTTATTTAGAGGATGAAAATCGCTACGAAGAGCAGCAGCATGTTCCGGCTGGAGTGAATGTATTAAAGATATCCGGCACACAGGTGCGTGATGACTATTTATCAAAAGGCATTCCACTACCTGGCTGGTTCACCCGCCCTGAAACAGCAGAAATCCTCAAGCAAATGTATCCTCCCCGAAATAAGCAAGGCATTTGTCTCTGGTTTACGGGTCTCTCAGGTGCTGGTAAAACTACAACCGCTGAACTATTGACTTCGCTGCTGCTCGAAAGAGGTCGACAGGTCACTGTGTTGGATGGTGATGTCGTCCGCACTCATCTTTCAAAAGGGCTCGGATTTTCAGCTGAAGACCGGGACACGAACATAAGAAGAATTGGTTTCGTAGCTGGTGAGATCACCCGACATGGAGGCACGGTAATCTGCGCTGCAATCAGCCCCTATCGTTCAACACGGAATGAAGTACGCAAGATGGCTGGTACTGATCGATTTATAGAAATCTTTGTTGATACGCCGATAGAGGTTTGTGAGCAACGTGATAGCAAGGGGATGTATGCCCGTGCGCGCCGAGGAGAGATTAAAGATTTCACAGGGGTGGATGATCCATATGAACCTCCAATAAACCCGGAGATCCGTCTAGATACGGTACAATATTCACCTGAACAAAATGCTCAAAAAATTATTAATTACCTCATAGAGCAAGGCTTCTTGGAAAAATAAATTTATTTTATTATATTCGTATAGTCTAATAATTACTGGGTAGTGTTCATCAGCGATGCTATCCAGTAATGCTTTAACTTCGATAGTAAATGAAGTAGAGCACAGATTGCATCAGCCATCAGCGAGTATTGTCAATATAAATATTATTGAAACGAGGTAGTTGGTAAGCGCGCCAAAATAGTATATCGGCATTACCTGGTAAAAGAAGCTAGCCAAATGGAACTTGACGGCGAACAATAGGTCCGAGAGTGCGCGCCATAAACAGAGGCAGCCGTGACCAGACTCGCCTGAAGGTAGAAACTCCCCCATGATCATTGATAGCTTTATTTATATTCAGTGTTGGCGGGGTCTTGCCATGGTAAATGGTAAATAACTGGTAGATGGGGTAAATTTCATCACCCCATTTCGCTTTAAACTCATATTGAGATGACGGGTAGGCAGTCCGTCCCATATCGACCATCGTCACACCCTGCGAAATTGCCTGCTCAAATAAAGACCAGTAGAGGCGATGCGTGGGCATCAAAGAAATGTGATTACGCAGGGTAGCCCCCCACATACCGACTATACAGTTGCAATGGATCAAATTGAAATAACCTGCAGTCGGTTCCCCTTCAAAGAAACTGATGGCGATGTTGTATCCATTAGTAAAGCTCCTGGTGACGTTCTGTAAAAATTTTTTACTGAATAGAGGAGTTCCCTTATCGTGATTACCCCGCAGCAGGACTTCATAGAATTCATCAACATATGACTGGCCGACAGTAATTTCGAGGTTACCTCTACGCGTTCCACTACGAATATGATACCGTAAATCCTTGTGTAGATTATTCCAGGCTGTCTCAGACTCGGCGGGAAGGTGGAGGCGAACGCCACGGTGAGCTTCCAGGATTTCCAGGCAACAATTATCCCACGCTTGACGTGAATCCCGCAGCAACAGATAATCCACATCCAGCTCCCTGGCCAATGAATCTGCTGCTGAAATCAGTGCTTGAGCTGCCAGATGCGTGGTGGCACATACTCCGCCGGACATGGATTGCAGGCTATCACCCGTGAATGGGCTTTTCACGCGATAAAGTGGCAGGACACCCAGTAGATGACCATCTTGTTGAGCAGCCAGGAAATGCAAGGATAAGCCATAAGACTGGTGCAGGATATCCTTCCAGGCTGATATTTGAGTCGGTAAACTGCCTTCGGTGTTACCGACAAAACTATCCCAAGCGGTTGCACCAACCTCCGATAGCGTATTAATTTCTATAGGTGACCGGGTTTCAGGCGGGTTGATTGAGATACCAGGCAGGTGGTTGGTCGGTAAAGTATTCACGGATTACCACCTGATGGATGCTCTGGATGGCTGGCGAGCCAGCTTCGATGGACATCACTTAATGGGGCGAAGAGGAAATCCTGCAATAAATGGCCCAATTTAGTGGAAAGGCTGGCACGTCCAGTAAAGTGAGTCAGACGCTCTCGCGGTGAAACAGGGATGCGGGGCTGATCCAAATCCAGCTCCCAGGGATGTAAATAGAGAATGGCAGCGATTCCCTGTTGGTTGAGTGTGTGCAGGCTCCAGCGAATGAATCGATAGGGAAGTACACGGTTGTAGAATCCACCAGCGACGGGGATATTAATTCCGAGCAGTCGTAGAGTGGTGAGTGGATATTCGACGAAATCAAATCCAGCTAACGGACGATAAGGTATGCGGCTGGCACCCGAGGATCCATATAGGATTGTCTTGAGTGGAAAGATACTCGAATCATACTGGTAACCTGTCTTTGCGAGGATTTCGAAAGCCCAGGAACAGCGCTCGTCAATTGAAAAGTAGGGGGCGCGGAAACCAGTGACATCTGAACCGGTGATATCAGCGACCAATTTGCGTGTTTCTTCGAGGTCAAGGCGAAACTCGTCTGGAGTGAGACGATGAACTGGGCGGTGTGAAAAACCATGGCTGGCAAGCTCATGTCCCGATTCAGCAATACGGCGGATTATGTGGGGTTTACGACGAGCCAAATCTCCCAGGATAAAAAAGGTGGCATGAATACCTGCCTCAGACAGGATATCCAGGAGCAGTGGAGTAGAAGCCTCTATACGAGCGGGTAAATGATCCCATTGCTCTGGGTGTGGGTTGGTGCGAGTAAGCCCTTGATACCAATCTTCGAAATCTACCGTCAAGGCGTTAACTATGCCGTTCGATTCAAGCGACATAGCCTAAATCTCGCAAGCGTTCACGTAAGATGGCTTCATCTTCGCTCGACAGTCCTTCCGAAGTGGAAGGTTTGCTCTCAAATGATGCTATGTATTCCGGAGGAGGCAGGTTGGCATCTGAACTGAAAGCTTCCATCAATAAGCGTCCATCCATTTGGGCAGGGATAGGCAATCCCATCAAGTAAAGGATGGTTGGAGCAAGGTCTTCCAGTTTTGCCCCATTCAGTAAGGCAGACTGAACAGGTTGTCCATATGCGAGGCATATGCCGTTCATGCGATGGGTGGCTGAGATGCCATGGCGTAGAGAGGCGAACGTGCGGTGATCACCAAACTCATATTCACCAAAGCCGAAGTATTCAAGCTTGTGTGGAAGGAAGAGGATATCAGCTGCCTCCTGTGTAGCAGGCCCGCTATAAACCTCATCCACACGGTATATGTGGTCGATCGCTTGCTGCCCATTGCGTGGGTCGTGTAATTGATTGAGCCGCTCGATGATTTCCTGCACCACACGTTCATATTCCTCGCCAGGGCTGATGCTACCTTGCGGTTCTCGCCCTCGCAGGTTTATACGAACCTGCCCGATATTTCCAAATGAATATGCCACGGTGCGCTCCCAATCCACGTCATCAAACGAGAGAAATATGGATTTCATAAGACTCTGCCCCTGGCCGCCACGGACCACCTCGCGCTTGAGCTTACCCAATCCAATGCGCATCAAGAGATCGTACATCGGCATAGGCGATACCCCAAGCTGGAATAAGCTCTTCTTGAGGCGGGACTTGGGATTATTTTTGATGATCAGGAATCCCTCGCGCATGAGCCAGGTATTTACATGGATGAAATGATAAAGAGGACCGAAGCCATGGTCTGAGATGATCCACATGACTGTGTCGCGGTCCATACTGGCGATCAAATCTGCCAGGATGCCGTCAACCTTGCGATAAATATTCAAGATCGTATCTTTATAACGGGCAGCTTTACGCGGATTGTGTTGTGGATGATTCGGATCCATGAACTTCCACATGGCGTGCTGGACAACATCTGTAGCATTGAGCACCAGCATCGCCAGATCCCATGGTTCACGACCAACCAGATCACGCCATAAATCGAGGCGTTTTTCAACCGACTGATTCAAAGTTGCCAAAAAAAGGTCAATGCCTTGGTCGGAATATGCCTGTCCAGGATCTGGGTAGACGATATATCCCTGATGTTTTTCTCGGATATAAGCAGCTAATTCAGGAGGATGGGTTGCCAGGCTCGTGGCAGGCAGCCCTGAAACCACATATCCATTAATGGATTGCGGTGGAAAAGTCATGGGTACGTTTACGGCCAGGACGCGCTTGCCTGACTGGCTGGCTATCTCCCAAAGGCTTGGTTGACGGCTATGTGCGGCTGTGACTGGGACGAAGTCATAGCTATCCTGTTTTCGATACACCCAGTCAAAGATGGCGTGCTTGCCAGGGTTAGTGCCAGTCATAAAAGTACTCCACGCTGGTCCCGTCATAGGCGGAATCGTACTGCGCAATTCTCCCCAGGCACCTTCTTTCATCAACCGGGTCAGGGTAGGCAAGTGACCGGCATCTGCCCAGGGGCGGATCAAGTCAAAGGTTGCACCATCTAACCCGATAATACACACCCGATAATTCATGATTTATTCTCCGTATCTGATACGAGTTTTTCAATATTATGCAAGCGCCAATCCAATATGGCGATATACTGGGCTAAATCCCTATTGTTTCGCGAGAGAGACGAAATGATCACGGACTGACTTAGGAGCAGGATGATGATAAAGCCTAATGACAGGCTGATAACCACAACTGGTGCATAGCTTATGACAAAAACTGATGCAATATAATGCACCAAACCGGTGAATAGCGAAAAAAGGAAAAAAACCACCGCGCAGATCATCCATACGAGCGCATACGCGGGTCGTAATTTCCCATAACGAACCAGTTGCCATACTGAAATCAGGAGGATAAAACTAAAAACCAGTATTATTATCTGTTGATATAGAGGCATCTTCGCTTCCTTTCAGTGGATCATCGATCACAGGATAGTCAACATTTAGAGCAGACCTACTCCCGTACATCGACCTATTAATTATACGCGATCGAGCCGCAAAAACGCTGAGAGAAACTTTAAAAATGTAGTAAAGCGCACGCAAGGGAGTGATCGATGTGAGACCCCCCTGGCGTTCGCGCATCTGAGTGAAAATTTCCCTGATTTTAAATCCACCGCGACTGAGTAATACTCGTGCATCAGCCTCGGGATAATCCTGGGCCATGTTGCGGATTAAAAAGACAGCAACATGCGAGTTCATTGCCATGAAACCCGAAGTTGGATCAGTGACCTTACGCCCGGAGAGAATGCTTGTTAAAAAACAAAAAACCTTAATGCCAATCCGGCGAGGGATAGAGATTGGGGGTAGTTTTGAACTGCTAACGAAGCGCGAGCCTATCGTGATATCCGCTTCCCCACGCAGGACCGGTTCTAACAGCAGGGAGATCTGCGAGGCAGGATGTTGACCATCACCATCCAGGCGAATGATATAATCCGCCATCGATTCAACCGCAAAACGCAACCCGGTTTGTACAGCACCACCGATACCGAGGTTATGGGGCAAGCGTAACACAATCGCACCAGCTTGTTGGGCCATTTGGCTTGTATAATCTTGAGAGCCATCATCGATAACGACGATATCAATTCCAGGCATTGTATGGGAGATATCAGCAACTACATTCGCTATGTTGCTGCCTTCATTATATGCTGGGACAATTGCAATAATGTTCATAATGTCCTTGTCTGATCGAATTCCTTGATCATGAAGCTAAGTAAAATAATTGATAACCCCGTATCATTTATTCAAAGTGTAGAAGGTTGTCGTTCCCGGATGAAAATCGGCTAACGGGATATATTCTTGTCACTAACCAACGATGGCAAGCGAGGGTTTAGGTGTGATTGTTTCTCCAGTTCCATTATTCAAAAAGCATCATGAATATGTAGTGTCCTGAAATGACCTATTTAACTGCCTAATTATCCTTTTTTTTAATTTCTTTCCCGATATAGGTCTTTATTAATCATTCCAACCATTTCTTGTGTATCTAACGAACCTCCCATGAAATGGTTTATCTGTTGAATGGAATCAGCGGGATCATTGAGCATCTGGTTATAATTGATGGTGAGTAATTCGATATTTGGCTGTCGTTGCATCCAGTCTTCGACATCGTGCAGATGCACCTGGAAAATTTTGATCAGCTGTTCATCCTCGACCTTATTCTCTGGCTTGCCTAATCTGCCAAGCATTTTCCGTTGGGAAGCAAGCACCTCGAGCATATTCCGCTGCATGAAGATGACCTTATAACAATAACTGGTGGGAAGATAAGTGATCAGCCCACTGATGATCTTGACGACTTTTCCCTTGGCTCCTTCTAACCAGCCATAATCCATGTCTTTTAATTTCTTGACGCGTTCGAATTCATAATAACCATTGGGGTTATTATGATCAGCGACGCGTAGTTTGTCGGTCACCACAGGAATACCTCCTGCTTCGAGCATCTTCATCATCATCGAGGTACCCGAGCGAGGCAAACCAGATACTACCAATATTGACGCCCTATCAATCATTAACCCTCCTGACAAGTTACGTAAAAAGAATTAGCGCAAATTATACTTCAGTTTTTCAACTCGGTTCGATTTTGAAGATGAATATTAAATTAACCTTACAGCAGTGTGATATGTCGTGATAAGTTTGTATGGATATTCAGATAATTGACGCTGGTAGTCATTGTATCGATGTTGATTATAATTTCTGCGATAACTTTTTCAGATGTACGCTCATTTTCGAGTGTTTCGAGCATGCTTTCTGGAGGTAAATATGTTTTGACAATCCAATCGGCAGAAGCAATAAAACACACCGGCTGCCAAATACTAGATACAATCGAAAGGATTGATTCAAACTCAGGTTGTTGTTGCAAAGTATGTATTCCAATTATCCGGAAATAAGAATAAGTATACCTTTTTACGTCAAATCCTGTACTTGTCTACAACGCCTATGTGTTGAGTTTATTCAAGTATAGGTAAATCCCATACCACGTTCTTTGAATAAAATGAAATGGTCATAGTTAACATCATTATTATCCTGTATGGTGCAGTAGGGTAGGAAAGTGGCGAGTTACCTTTACAGGCACTTTTCCACAGACCCCCCTCCGAACCGGACTTGATACTTTCGCATCATCCGGCTCTCCGGAACTTACATGCTTCGTGTGGGTAACGGTTTCCCTGAGTGGATTGCAACGTGGCATTTCTCACACACCACCAGTGTTTTTCTTTGCATCGCGATCATCCTTATCACCCAATCAGGTTTCTCTTTCCTCCCGCGCCACCGGTTTTTCAGATCGGCCAGCTTATGAATGTGATGGACTTCGCAGAAACCTTGCATACCGCAAATCTCACATTCGTTTGCTTGTAACCGCTGGATCAGGTCGGTACGTGAACTAGGTGCAATGTTGCGCCTTCCCATGTTATCATCAATTGGCTTTATGCCTTGATTGACGACTTTCAAGGGGATGCCGCCCCAATAGATATACCGTGTTCCATTTTTCGTAGGTACTTCAACAACCAGCACCTTATAGGTATACCCATCTACCGTCCGTTTGTTAGCGTATTTTCGATAGATTTTCGACACGCTGGTTTTGAATTTATTCGCCAGTGTTTTGGTTAGGGAAGCTTCCATCACGTACTTGAAATTCCCGAGAGCGCACCTGTCCGTGGCGTATTTGTAGTACTCCGCCACTCCACGAAACCGTTGCTGGTATACGTCCATAATCTGAGCATCTGAGTAAGCCAGTAAGCCTGCTTCATGAATGGGTTTATTGCCATTTAGGTAACGTCTCGTTAGTTCATCGACTTTTCCATACGGAATGCCAAGTCTGATACGCCCGTTGACACTTCGGGCTTTGGTGAGTGTGCCTGTTTGGGGTGAGATTTTGTCGTTTGCGTGGCAGACGTTGATGTCATACCCCAGAAATCGCGCATGTTCCGAGCGTGCGTGTGTGATGAGGGTTTTGGATGCACTCAGTTCGAGGTGTAGATGCTTTTTCAGAAACGTGCCAATGACTATCTTGATGGCCTCTGCTTCCGACTTTGGCCCGATGAAGCTCAGGATAAAGTCGTCCGCATACCGGATGTATTGCAACCGACGGAAGTCTGGGTCATTCACATTTCCCGAGGGGATCGTTCGGCGTTTGAGTTCGAGTTCTCTAACCCGTTTTTGATCGCCTGCTTCCCGTGCACATTGGATATGGTATTTTAGCCGGTAGTATTCCAGGTTCGGTGCGCGTTGTTTTCCGCGTGTATACTGCAGAGTGAGCACGTCTTCGATGTATGCATCCAGTTCATTCAGGTAAATGTTGGTCAAGAGTGGGCTTAGGATTCCACCCTGGGGAGTTCCACTGTATGTGCGGTTGTACTGCCAATCCTCCATGTATCCTGCTTCCAGTCCCATCCGGATCAGATTCAACACCCGGCCATCCTGGAGGTCTCTTGCGAGAATTGCCATCAGGGTTTCATGGTCAATGTTGTCAAAACATCCCCGAATGTCGCCTTCGATGAACCACGCCGCACCTTTGAACTTGTAGCGCAGATTGGTCAGTGCCGTGTGGCAACCGCGTCCGGGTCGAAAGCCATGGGAACAGTCCCGAAACCGGGGTTCATAGTAGGCATCCAGCACCATTCGCAGTACTTCTTGCACCAATTTATCCGTGAAGTTAGGTAGTCCTAGCGGGCGTGTCCCTCCGCTTTTCTTTGGGATACGAATTCGACGAGTAGGATGGAAACGAAAGCGTTCGCTTCGTAACTGTTCGATGATCTTGCCAATTTGAGCCAGGTTCATCCCATCTACTGTATCATTTTCGGTTCCCGCCGTAAGCGCTCCATGATTACGGGCAATCTTGTCATACGCAGTGAGAAACAAGTCCTCGCTGAACAGACTACGATACACCCGGATCAGAGGAATTCGCTTTTCACCCATCTTACGCATTGCTTGAAGAATTTGTTCGGCTTTCTGCATTACGCATACCTACATTT
>Ga0154777_1072_pt2 | contig 53086 bp, 47 predicted proteins | sample Rifle2008BG16ft_FD_105785 | JGI IMG/M metagenome (GOLD analysis project Ga0154777, IMG submission 105785) | Chloroflexi bacterium RBG_16_47_49 | reverse complement strand
TGTTTAGTCAACAATACACCTATTATATTTCCCATTATGAATTAGGTTTATTCTCGGTTTTATTCTCGGTCTTTTTCCAATCAGGAGCTGCACGTTGTAATTCGATACGGGAGACTTGGTTTGACTTTCCACAATGTGGGCAATGGACATTATAATGTCCTAAATGCTCACTGGACAATTGATCCAGTGCTGCATGGACAACCGCCTTATCAAGACCAAACGGGCGGTGGCAATTTTGACACCGAATTTGCATAAGTTCTCTCCTTTTATTATAAGGTTATAACATGACTAGATTCTACACCCAAACTGGTGATGACGGTTATACAGGCTTGCTTGGTGAAGGTAGGACACCCAAGCACAATCGGCGAATTGAAACTATTGGTGCAATTGATGAAGCCAATGCTGCAATTGGACTTGCAAGGTCATTCAGTGCAGCTCCACAGACATCATCAATTCTTCTGACAGCTCAAAGAGATCTATATTACATTATGTCCGAGGTTGCAGCTCAACCAAAAAATGCTTCACAATTTCGAAAAATAACCAGTGAGCGGGTTGAATGGTTGGAAACTCAGATCGATGATATCAGCAAGGAGATAAGCATCCCTGACGAGTTTATCGTTCCTGGTGACTCTACAGCGGGTTCCGCATTTGACCTGGCACGGACGATAACGCGGCGTGCTGAGCGCCATATCGCCTATTTATTCCATCAGAAAATGATAGAAAATCGCGAGTTACTACGATACATGAATCGTCTTTCCTCATTATGCTTCGTTCTCGAGTTATTGGAGAATAAAGCCTCAGGATACAGCCACCCCACATTAGCTAAAGAATAATCCAACGGGATATTAGCTTAAATATAAAAGAGAGCGTCTGAATAGGCGCTCTCTCTCTATTTTTACCGATAATTCTAACCCCCACCAGTCAGAGCAGCATCAATTGCAGCTGTTATTTGCTCATAAGTAGGAACAAAACCGGGAGTAATTATCGTACTATTAACAATAACCGTTGGCGTCCCTGTGACTCCGGCTGTCTGTCCCTGCTGGAATTCAGCTTCAATGTCTGGTGAATATTTATCTGCACTGAAGCATTTATTAAAGGTAGTCATATCCAAATTCAGTGATTCTGCAAAAGCTTGCAGACGTTTATCGTTGAAGGAGCCCCCATTTTCTACCGCACCTTGATTCACATATAATATATCGTGGTAATCCCAGAATCGTCCTAGTTCCAGTGCACACATGCTGGCATTCGCAGCCTGGTGAGATTCTTTTGTAACTGAACTGGAGTCAAGAAATGGATACTGCATAAACACGTACTTAACCTGACCATTCGTCATATAAGTACTTTCAATAAGCTGTATTTCAATACTGCTGGTATATTCCTTACAGGCGGGACACTGGAAATCCTCATAAACCTCAATAGTAACCGTTGCATCGGGATTACCAATTGTCTTTCCCTCTTCCATGGGATGTGATTCGGGTGTGATCCGAACAAATTCTCCCGCAGGTTTTACGGCATTATAGATAGTAGGTGATATTAATATTAATACTAGGATAACAATAAAACCACCCACCCAGAGTATAGTATTCATTCGCCGTTGGCGTTTTTTCTTCGTTCGCTGAGCTTTGATCGCATCACGTTTGCTTATGGTCATTTATGCAACTCCTGAGTAAAATGTCAAGCCTGAATTTTCCCATGAGTACTTATCTTTGTCCAGTATTAATCTTAATTTTGGGTTAGTGTATGCTCAACGAGCCATTTGCGTAGATATTCAAATACTATTTCTTTTTCCGGTTCATTATGAACTTCATGGGACATTTCCGGCCATATTTTTAACGTACAGTCACCCTTGATCTTGCTGGAAAACTCACGGCTTCCATCAGCATACCCGAGTTGGTCTTTTTCACCATGTATAAATAATACTGGCAAAGACCACTCACTGACATGTTGATCAGCCCAGTCGATCGCCTCTAGAGCGCTTTTCCCCCATCCGACTGTAACCATGTGATGAACCATTGGATCATTTATGTAACGGTTAACAACATCTGGATCTCTGGATATTGTTGCCGGGATTAACCCAGTCGTAATCGACATCTTTGGTACTATTGCTCCAAGTACTTTGGATAACATGACTTTTCCCTTCTGTTCCTGGAGAGAAGTCTTATTGCTTAATGCAGTAACAATCACGCCGTCTAAGTGAGGTTTTCTTTGTAAAACATAGTAGTTAACGATTAATCCACCCAGGCTATGTCCATATAAAAACTGCGGTACCCCGGGAAATCTTTCCTCGGCTTCATTCAATAACAAGTCTGTATCTTTTAGGTAATCATCAAATGAAGAGACATGCCCTCGTTGCCCGCCGGATTTCCCGTGCCCGCGTAAATCATAAGCCAATAAAGAATAATCAGCTTGATTGAGTAGAGTTGCCCAATGAGTATAACGACCACTATGTTCACCCAATCCATGGACCAAGCAAATGACACCTTTTGGATCCTTGTCTGTCACCCATCCATGAAAATACAGACTCAATCCATCAAAAGCCTTCCGTTCGAACTCAATGTGTGACATAAACTACCTCATCATTAATAAGAGTACTGGTAAACCCGATAAGATTCACCAGTCGAATAAAAGCCTGCTTTTGCATATAGTGCCAATGATGTTAAATTATTTTGTTGTGTATTTACTGTTATATGCATCACTCCCTGATGCATAAAGTGATGTAATACATCGTGAACCAGTAGGTATCCGATCCCTTCACCCTGCATCGGGATTTTTACCGCTAATCGTGCCAAATGCCCCCCCATTGTGCTGGAAGTGCTGTATTGGTAACCGACAATTTCATCTCCCATCTCTGCTACAGTCGCAAATGAGGATTGTTGAAAGGCAAGTTCCAAGGATTCAAGGGAATTTCTCCATTCCAGACCGAATGCGGAGTTATCAATATCCACAACAGTCGTGAGATCCACAGGCATCAATGGTCTTATTCTAATATCTTTTGATTTGGGATTAGGGATGGAAATTGTGGTATCACACATCAAAACGACAACATTATCGGTGTGCTCAAATTTACTCTCTTCGAGTAATTCATTAAACCAACTTTGTAACGAAAGAACTGCGATGAGGATTTTCCCGTTTTGCGATAATTCATTAATGGTAGCACCCCAGAGTAAGCTCCATGCCTTACCGATCGCGATTGATGAGCTAACGGCGAACAATCTGACCCAGGTTATCCCTGGAATTTCTGGAGGACACGCCAGGGTAGCAATTAACCCATCATTTTTTTCGATGAGTAGAAAAGGTTGCCTCCCAATCCAATCTAATGGTGATTTCCAATCCAGATGTTGGTGAATATAAGAACCAAAATGGATCAAATTCGCTAAGCGAGATCGATCAGATGTTCTTGCCATGCGAATATTGAAATCGAACTCGTCCATTTACATGTCCCGATACTATTGTACGTGTAGAAGGATTTTACCTTGAGACCATAAATCTTCAAGTTTGTAATAATTCCGTTTTTCAGGTGAAAATAGGTGAATGATGATGTCACCGACATCAATTAATACCCATCCATCCCTTGGCTCACCCTCTTTACTCGCTGATAAATGATAATCCTGATGTAAAAACTCAATCACTGATTTTGCCAATGCATTTAACATACGGTCGCTGGTACCTGAACAAATAACGAAATAATCTGCAAATATCGCCATGTTAATGATATCGATGAGTACCAGATTCTCAGCTTTTTTTTCCTCCAAGTGGTTAATAATCGCACGTGCTATTTCTATAGTTTCCAGATTTCACCTCATTGTTATTGATTCATCGAATTAATGATGATGAGAATAATTGTGTATATTCAGCCCCAGTTGGGTGTAAATCACTACGATATAAGTGTACTTTCTCTACACATGCTGCGCCTAAGAATCCTACCCGAGTCTTTTCGAGGGTCTGGGAAATTGCTTTTACATCCTGTGAAGTTGCATTACGAGAAACTCTTCCTAGTGTTAAGTGGGGTGAGAATGCTTTATCTTCACGAGCATAACCCAGCTTGGCAGTAGCGGACGAAATCCCATTTTGGACAGCGATTAACTCTTGTGGCGCTTCAACCCCGATCCAGATGACACGTGGCTGGCGAATACTCGGATACACTCCTGAACCTCCAACGCTTATTTCAAATTGGTGATGGCTTGATACTTCAGCATGGATCATATCAGTAAGCATATTTAAATTGGATAATGATACATCCCCTAGGAATTTCAAGGTTAGGTGAATATTCGTGACTCCCACCCAACGAATTGGAACCTTTAACAGCTGTGCCCTATAATTTTCCAGAACATCGTCCAACCGAAGGAGGATTTCTGGTGATAGATCGATTGCAATGAACGCTCGAATTACAGACATCCTTCAATAATCCAGCTTGATGATTATTTGTGCACTGGTTACTCTTTGTTTCCTGATTATAAGGATAAATTGACGTACAATCATCGGCAAATTAGAAATATTAGCTAGGAACAGAAATTGATATGAATATTGAGTTTTTCATGAACGGATTTTAGTTCGTCAAACCATAGCATAAGATATGAAAGATTGCAAGGGTGTAGAATTGAAGTGTAGAATTGAAGTTAAGTTATGGGTAAAACTTCTTGTAATCGTCCGGAGTATCCAGGTCCTGGATAACGCTCGGAGTATCAACATTAACATATAAAATATCATCTTGATACTGATTTAAATAATCACGTAAAGTATGGGGCGGTTTGAGATCTAATAATTGCCCCCATAGTGATTTATCTATCAAACAGGGATGACCACGATGCATCTGATAGCTCGGAACAATAATCTTACTCCTGTTTGTAATATAGATTTCTATGATTGTCTGGACAACTGAAACTTCTAATTGGGGCTGATCTCCCAACACAATCAACGCAGCCTCTGAATTTCCAAGCAGGCTCCGAATCCCAACCTGAACTGACGAAATCATCTCACCATTCGCAAAATCTGGATTGAACACGAATTGTACTTGGAATCTTCGTAAGGCTTCATTCAATTCCTTCTGGTTGCCTCCTACAACTAGATGCAGATCATCAAGCCCAGCTTCCAGAAGAGTGGCGGTGACTTTACCGATCACAGTGGTTTTTCCCCAGGGCAACATCATTTTTGGTTGACCCATGCGGAATGATTGCCCAGCTGCTAGAACAATTGCTGAAATCATGCCTAAACCTCTCAATTATTGTAAATATTCATGAATTTTTGGAAATCTTCTGGAGTATCGATATCCATTAATTGGTTTGGGTCATTCCAGGATATCCATCGAACAGGGTAATGGGAGAAGAGTACTCTACCTCCCATATCTTCTTTAAGGGAAAGCAGATCTGGAAAAGTTCTGATATCAAACAAGACTGGATTACCCCGCTGTCCGTTTATTTGAGGTGCAATAATTGGTCCTAAAGTACCCTGATGTGCATCAATAAGGCTCCTGACTAGCACAGGTGAGATTTGAGGTTGGTCTGCATTTAAAAAGATAACACCACCGACTTCTTTTGGTAAATCTGAGACACCAGCTCGAATCGATGAGCTCAATCCAGTCATCCAATCCGGGTTATTGACTATACGCACGGGAAGATCTGATAAGGTAATCACGATCTCTTGTGCTGATGCGCCAACGACTACTTCAACAGGAGATAAACCAGCTTTCATCGCTGCGATGACAACATGCCGAATTAATGGCTGCCCATTCCATTGTAATAGTTGTTTTGGCTTACCAAAACGACGCGAACCACCAGCTGCCAATATTATCCCCGCAATCTGCTCATTGACTGCAAAGATTTCACCTTCCTGTGCGGATATATTTTCTTTAGAAGGAGTAACTATCTTATTATCTTTACCGAGGGAGGCGATAATGATTGAATGATAATCGGATATCAGCTGTTTGGAAATTTCTCTTCCTGTAGATTGGAGTGCCGCAGTGTCTGCCTGATTGAGTAACATTACCCTGCGTGCGGTTAAAGGTATATTTTTTAGACCTCCATCTTTATTACTCAACACCTTTACCAATGATTCGAGGGAAATTAAGTCACCGAGATGCAAACCGCTAAGCTCAGCAAATATATCCGGCCGATGAACCCATTCCTTCGTTAGTGGTTTCCCCAAACCCATTAATCCAGCCATCACGATGACATTCCGAGAAAAATCAGGGATGACCGGTTCGTAGTTAGCCGGAGCTTTAATCGGGCATGAACTTGATCCATCTGCTTCGATCAATAATGATAAGCAGTGATTTTCAGCAAAAATATGTATTTTTTCAAGTATGTCTGCCGGGCACCCAGAAAGACGATCATAAGTTTTTTCTCCAGCCAGGAGAACAACACCTGTTGGTAAATTCTCTTCTAGTTTTGCAACATCTGTGATTGTCTGTATTAGAATAAAATGATCTGCTAACTCAGCCTGCCATGAACCAAGATGAGTGGTCGTGGTTACTAGAACTGTCTTATTTAATGTTGTATGTTCTTGAATGGTTAACAATTCTCTGGCTGCCATGAATATGGCGGTGGTCTTCCCCCCAGCTCCAACAAACGCCATGCTCGTAGGATCTGAATATCGTAGAGCTTCAATCAACTTTAAGGATACCAACTAAATCACCAGGTTTTTCACTATATCTGATGCAATATTATCCATGATTTTGTTAATTCCATAGATGAGGTCGCAGCTCAGGTTTTGAGAGGATGGCTTCCAGAACTCCCCCTCCGACCGCCAGCGCTTTATCCGAGACGTGATTACAGAGATTTGGATCATTGCGAGGATCCATATCCCCTATTTTCATTCCCTTCCGAATCTCAACCTCGGGATGAATTAATCCCCGTAATATTCCCTGGAAAGGTGCAAAAACAGGTTGATTATCTATCTCAGCCACTAATTCACCCTCGTGTACGAAATCACTGATGGTTTTGTGAGGTATCAAAGTACCGTCAGTTGGTGCATACAATACCCTCTCAGATTTAATATTTCCGATGGATTCCGGGATACCACTGTCTGATTGAGCCGGTCCATCCCATAACACCCTTCCCAACCATGGTCCGCGTTGCGTTTCGATGGCAGCATGGCAATTTGCGCCACCAATAAACCCTGGACCTAATCCAATGTATAATTTGGCAGTATGTCTGAGGGCTTCGGGAGCAGATTTTAGCATGCGACCATCGACGATCACAGTCGGATGCACTGCCTGGAAGGATTTCCCATCTGGATCCACCATCACCGGTATCCGTCCCTTGGATAGTAGCTGCAAAACCCTTAGTGGATCATCGATTTCGTTCACCCGTTTTGCCGAGATACCTTCCACAGTAACTTCACCAGAATATACCGCTTCGCTGAAACTAGCCATTCGCCTGACAGTCAATGGTTTGGGCAGCTCTGCAATGACAATCCTAAAGCCTGCTTTATGCAATCGTAAAGCGACACCACTGGCTAAGTCTCCACCGCCGCGTATCAATACGATCATAATCTTCCGAGGCCTCGTAAAATGCGCTCAGGTGTGAGGGGAAATTCATAAAACCACACACCGGTTGCCTGGTGAACCGCATCAATTATTGCTGGAGCGAGAGGCATGAATGGCATCTCTGCCATACCTCGCGCGCCATACGGACCGATGGGGTCTGCATATTCCAATATGATAGATTTAACATTATCGGGCACATCCTGGACAGTGGGAATCAGGTAGTTTGATAACATTGAAGTCAAAACATATCCATCCCTTTGGATAAAATTCTCCAATATCGTATACCCAGAGGCTTGCACCACTCCACCTTCAATCTGACCTTGGACGAGTGCGGGATTTACAGCTCTTCCTACATCATTGACCGAGATCACTTCTAATATTTTAATTAATCCAGTTTCAATGTCCACCTCTACAGTAACACCTTGTGCAACATATCCATAGGCAAAATTCGGTTCCGATTTGCCAGTCTGTGGTTCGTAAGGTGTTGTGCGAGGTGGTTTATATTGGTAAGTCGAGATTGCAGGTCGTTCCTCCGCCATCCACATCTCTAGTGCCTGCAGACATGCACCTTTGATCGAATTTCCAGCCATAAAGGTCATTCGCGATGCTGAGGCACTACCAGAGTCTTGTGTAAAAGCGGTATCAGATACGATCAGACGGATTTTTTCAATCGGGACACTCAATGTCTCGGCAGCCATTTGAATCATCATTGTATGCGCGCCTTGTCCAACATCTGCACCAGCATGGTGTACGACTACCTGCTCGATTTCATTATCCCCGTGAATTTCTACCGTTGCAGTGGATTGCTCTGGTGCGCCAAATGAAAAGCCAACATTCTTATATGCACACGCAAAACCCGTCCCATACAACACGTTGGATTTATTTTTCATCTGGTTAGCTACTTTTGATTGGCTAAGTTCCTGACCACATTTTTCAACTACTTTATCAATGGTCACTCCTTTGGGAAGTGGAGTGCCCACCGATAAAAGTGCTCCTTCAGTTAATAAATTACGGAGACGAATCTCGACTGGATCTATATGAAGCCTTTCTGCTAAACGATTCAATTGTGTTTCAGCAGCAAATGCTCCTTGTGGTCCACCAAATCCCCTGAAGGCACCATTGGGCAAGTTATTGGTATAGACCGCATATGAATCCACTTTTACATTGGGGATTTCATATGGACCTGTGCACATTAATGTGGCATTACCAAGTACTTTGGTGGAGGTATATGCATAAGCTCCGCCATCCGCTATTACCTCTACTTCAGCGGCGAGTAGTTTCCCTTCATTACTCGCTCCCCAGCGTGCTCGTAGGATGTAAGGATGGCGTTTATGATGCCCAATGATTGATTCCTCTCGGCTCCAGATAATTTTAATCGGTCGATTTATCCCTCGCTGGTGTAACCTCCAGGTTGCCAGTGCCAACACAATTTGAATAGACATATCCTCCCGCCCACCGAAAGCGCCTCCAATAGCTGGATAGATTACCCGCACTTGTTCTAAAGGTATATTAAGCGCATGAGCAATTTGCTGCTGGTCTTCATGCGTCCATTGACCAGCGACCTGCACAGTTACACGCCCATCTTCATCAATATAGCTGATTCCTGCTTCCGGCTGGAGATAAGCATGTTCCTGTGCAGGCGTATGATACTCCCCTTCAACAATCACATCCGCTTTTGCAAATGCTGATTCCACGTCACCTTTACGGATGCGGTAATGACAAAATATATTCGATCCCCTATCTGGATGGAGTAATATTGCACCATCCGACATCGCTTCTACCATATCGGTGATTACAGGTAAATCTTCGTAATCGACCTTTATCAAATCTCTCCCATTGGCAGCCATTTCTTCCGACTCTGCTATCACAAGTGCCACCTGGTCACCGACGAACCGCACACGCTCTGCGAGAGGTTTGCTCGAACCTGGTCCACATAAGACAGGTTGGTCATTAATAATCAGTCCATATTCATTTACAGGGACATCCTTGGCGGTGAATGTGGCAATGACCCCAGGTAACGCATCTGCCAAAGATGTGTCAATTGACCTTACAACGGCGTGTGGTCGACCTGCAAATAAAATTTTCATATACGCCTGATTCGGTAGGTTAATATCACCTGGATATAATGTTTCTCCAATCACCTTACCTCGGGCATCTATTCGCAGGATGGGTTTACCAATGACCGTCATTTCTTGCTCCATGGACATGACACGATTTCTGGATTCCTCTTTCAAATATTATACTCTGCAAGCGATTGAGTTATAAAATATTCCTTCTGGAGATATCCAGAAGGAAAAGCAATATAGGCTTATTTAACTGCTGGCTAATTAATCTGGCGGCTGAGATGATATTTGGGAGAAAAATGGATCGTACTCTTGTTCAAGTTCCTGGCGGAATTGTTGCGTATATAAGCGATAGTAATGCCCACGGGCGCGTAACAATTCTGCATGAGTACCCATTTCTGTGATGCGACCGTCTTCAACGACAATAATCCTGTTCGCCCTTTTAATTGTCGACAAGCGATGTGCAATGATGAAGCTCGTACGCCCTTGCATCAGGTTTTCCATCCCTCGTTGAAGGAGGGCTTCAGTCAGGGTATCCACCGAGCTGGTTGCTTCATCCATGATGAAGATATCAGGTTCAGCTAATATTGCCCTGGCGATACTGATCAGTTGCTTTTGCCCTACCGAAAGAAGATTTCCACCTTCCCCAACGTCCTGGTCATACCTCTTTTCAAAGTTGAGAATGAAATCATGAGCCCCAGCCAACATTGAGGCTGTCTCGATATCTGTATCTGCAGCGTTCAGGCATCCATAGCGAATATTTTCCCTCACTGTTCCGGAGAATAAGTGAGGTGTTTGCAGGACGATCCCAACCCGAGATTGGATGCCATGCAATGTGAATTCCGTATAATCACGTCCATTGATTCGAATCACACCGCGTTTAGGTTCGTAAAAACGGCATAGCAGGTTGACGATTGTGCTTTTTCCTCCTCCAGTCGGTCCAACCAAGGCGATCATTTCACCAGGTTTTACCTTCATGGTGAAATCAGTCAATACCGGTTTGCCATCTTCGTAGGTAAAGTCGACATGATCAAATTCGATCTCCCCTTTGATTGTCCCCGGGTCAATTGCGCCTGGTCGATCGAAGACCTCTGGAATTGAATCGAGCAAGGTAAAGATGCGTTCAGCGGAGGCGATGGAGTGCTGCATCTCAGCGTATACGCGTGCTAAGTCTTGGATCGGCCACATCATAAAAGTCAGGTAACTTACGAAGGCCTGGATGCCTCCAATGGTCATGATCCCAATATTGGCTTGTAATCCTCCATACCAGACGATGAAACCCAGTGCCAGGGCTGAAATGATTTGAACTGTGGGTAGGAACAATGCCGATAACCAGGCTGCATGGTAACTGGAACGATACATCTCGCTGGTAAGAAGCTCAAATTCCTTTAGATTTTCTGCCTCTCTACCTAGAGCTTTAACAACCTTGACTCCGCTAATATTCTCATTATAAGTCCCGGTAATTTTTGAATTCGCTCGACGGGATTTGCGAAATTCCACCAAAATCCGTTTCCGAAACTGGATTGCTATCACAAGTAAGATTGGTATGGCTACCAGGACAATTAACGCCAGTTTCCAATTGATGATCAACATAAATATCGTCGAGGTGGTGATGTTCATCACTGCCCAGGTGCTGTCGACCAAGCCCCATGTGACCAGCTCAGATACCCTCCCAGAGTCGGAGGTGACGCGTGCCATCAACCGGCCAACCGAAGTTTGGCTGTAGTAGGTTAATGATAACTTCTGGAGATGGTTGAACATCGACTTTCGTAAATCATATTGAATTCGTTCTCCCAACACACCTGCCAGGAATATGAAAGTGAATACACACCCGGCTTGCACCAGGATAAGCCCCCCATATAAGCTCAGAATACGCATCAACGCTTGGCGATTCTGGGCAACGATCCCCTGGTCGATAATCCCTTTATTTAAATATGTGAACAACGCATCCAGGATTGAGGTAAAGGCAATCATGACCCAGAATCCAATCACCCAGCGCCGGTGAGGATTTGTAAGCCCCAGGATTCGGCGAAGCGTTTTGCCAGTTATCTGGCTGGTATATTCATCTTCCTCTAGTTCAATTTCTGCCACTTTTAAACTCTCTAAATACTCTGAGAAATCTCCATTTCCAGTTCTTCATCAATTCGAGTTTGGAGATCATATATTTTCCGGTACATACCATCTTGAGCAAGCAGCTCTTCATGCGTACCTTTTTGGATAATTCTCCCTTTATCCATCACTAAAATTAAATCTGCGTTCATAACGCTTTGAATCCGGTGTGCAATAATAAATGTCGTCCTTTTTGGAGTGAGCCCCATCAAAGATTCCCGGATACATGCTTCAGTCTCAGTATCAACAGAGGAAGTGGAATCATCCAGGATTAGAAGATGCGAATCTTTCAAGATTGTTCGGGCAAGCGTAACACGTTGTTTTTGACCTCCTGAAAGGGTAACGCCTTTTTCTCCCACCAGGGTATCATAATCATTGGGAAAGGAAACTATCACATCATGAATGGCGGCTGAAGTGGCTGCATTTTTTACTTCCACCTCAGGCACATCACGACCGACCCCATAAGTGATATTCTCCCGGATGGAACGTGAAAATAGGAAAGGCTCCTGTTCAACAATCCCAACCTGACCTCTTAAATACTCCCTGGGATAGTCTTTCAACTCTACACCATCTAGTTTGATACTCCCGCTGGTGTATTCATAGAAACGGGGAAGTAAATTAACCAGAGTCGTTTTACCAGAACCTGTCGATCCCAAAAGTGCTACCACCTGACCTGGTTTGCATGTAAAGCTGACGTCCGCCAGTACCGGTGGATTTTCTTCATATGCAAATCCAACCTTATCAAACACAAGTTCTCCGAGAAGAGGTTTATCAGGAGAAAAGCTACCTTCAGTTAATGGCTCACGTTTTTGTTTGATGATTTCCATCACGCGACCGTATGATACCAATCCCGTTGACGTTTGAACGATCAACCTACCAAGGTTACGCATAGGCCAGATCAACCAGCCGACCAATCCTGCATATGCCAGGTAAGTACCAACTGTAATCTGCCCATTAATTGCCATCGTTGCAGCGATAAAAAAGCCGGTTAATGTCTGAAAACTACAAGCAATATCAGAGACGGGCCAGAATAGGGAGTGCATGGATAGTAATTTACGACCCCGGATGTATTTCTCCCAATTCTCAATATTAAATTTATTGATCTCATAATCCTGTCTGGCAAACGCTTTGACTACACGAACACCAGCAAGATTTTCTTGCAGGGTGGTCGAGAGAATCGCTTCCTGTTCCTGATACGCTTCATAAGCTTTCGTGACTCGCTTAAAAAACCATATGGAAGTGAGGATAATGACCGGAACCACGATAATGGATATAAACGCGAGTTTGGTATTTAAATTAAGAATCGCAGCAAAATTAATCACAAAGAGTAGGACAATCCGCCCCACCCCAATAGCTTGTTCACTAAAAAAACGGCGTAATGCATCTACATCGGATGTACAGCGCTCAATTAACTCACCGGTGGGTGTTTTATCATGGTATGAAAAATCCAACCTTTGAATATGATCGAATAGATAATTTCTTAGCCGGCGGGTAATTCCTTCAGCAGTAAAAGCTGCCAACCGCCCGGAGAAATAACTGAAGCTTCCTTCAAATGTGGCCAGACTCAAAAACCCAAGTGCAATTATGAACAAGGATCGGTTCAGATCACCACCCAAACTATAATTGCCTTGATCCAGGACAGTATCAATAAAATAACGCAGCAATAGGAAAGTCGCGGTCTTTGAGGTGGCAGCGATTGCCAGACTGATGGTGGCAGCAGTATACTGTAATCGGAAACTACTCATCATTCGCCATAACCCATTTATCCGGTTTGGGGTGAATGCCTGGCTAAAATCATATTCATGAGCGGGTGTTTCTATCTTCAATAAATACCCTCCTATATACTACTTTCGAGCGACTTTATAGTTTACTTGAAACTACCCGGAATGTCAAAACACCATAATTAAATGACAATAAAATTTATCAAATCTTCTGTACTAATCGAACCCCAAATAAAATGACCACCCCACCTAATAACGTAACGAGTAGTAAATTCTCCCCCAATATTACCCAAGCTACAATAACTGCCACCAGAGGTTCTATGTACAGGAAAGCGCCAATCTCAGATGCTGGAACTGCTTGAAGCCCATCGTACCAGGCGATATATGCCAAGCCCGAGCAAAAGATACCCAGAAAACTGATGCCCATCATGCTGGCCCAAGTCATGTGCCCAATATCCTGAATATTTCCATTTGTAACAAACTGGACGGAGGTAAACAGCCATCCAATCGCCATGACAAAAAACATCATCTGAGTCGCCTGGTGTTTTTGTAGACCACGCCTGGATAAGATCGAAAACACTGCCCAGTTGAGAGCACTGATCATGATCAAGATGTTTCCTGGTTCGCCAAAATGACCCATAAAAAGCTCATCGATCTTGCCTTTGCTAACAACCACCAGCACCCCTACTGCCGCCAGGATGCTTCCTGAGATCTGAAGCCAACCGAGTTTTTCACGAATAAAAATCCAACCCAGGATCGCCATAAATACGGGTGTTGTCGCCACGATCCAGGCAGTGGTGGAAGCTTGAGCAGTCACCAAGCCAGTAGATTGCAGCCATTGATGGAATGTGATCCCCAAAAACCCTAACAAGGCAAAATAAATCAATTCTCGTCGTGTGGGAAATGAGAATTGATGTCTCAGCAATGTGGCAATCCCAAGGATGATCACCCCAATAGCAAATCTTAGCCACACCACCGTCACTGGTGCCAGATCTCTTAATGCTAACTTGGTTGCTATAAACGATGCTCCCCAGACTATCACCGCAAAGGTGACTTCAATGTAAGCTACGAGTCTCTTCCGGTCCATAGATTATGGATTATACCGCTTCGTATTTATTGCAACCCAGTTGTCCCTGACATCTGCCACTCATTAATATCGCTGATGGACTTGACCCAGAACCCTGCTGCCATTACACTATCTCCTTGAGAAATCATCTCAAATTGATATTAAAGCTGAGGTAATTTATGTTTGATCTCCCCGATTCTGAAATCTTATCGACTGCTTTGGAACATAGCTTCTGGACGTGGTCTGCTCAGGCAAAAGTATCTCCCATCCCAGTGAGCCGCGCTAAGGGAGTATATTTTTGGGATGTAAACGGAAAGCGCTATCTAGATTTCAACTCGATGACGATGTGTGTCAATATTGGTCATGGTGACGAGAGGGTGATCAATGCCATCATCGAGCAAGCCAAAGCATTACCTTATGCTGCTCCAGGGATGGCAACAAAACCACGTGCGATTCTTGGAAAGGTATTATCAGAAATTACCCCCGGTAACTTGGATCATTTTATGTTCACCCTGGGGGGTGCAGATGCCAATGAAAATGCTATTAAACTAGCCCGTGGTTATTCTGGCAAGCATAAAATTCTTGCCCGGTATCGTTCATATCATGGCGCATCAGCGGGGGCGATGGCTCTCACTGGTGACCCTCGCCGTTTACCATGGGAACCGAACCTCATGTCTGGAGTGGTTCACTTTCTTGATCCATACCGCTACCGGTCAACCTTCCATCGTTCCAATCCAAATATCTCCGAGGCGGATTTCACCCAGGATTATCTTAACCATCTGGAGGAAATCATCCAATATGAAGGTCCAGAAACAATCGCAGCGATTTTGCTTGAATCTGTCACGGGTACGAATGGGATCATTATCCCTCCGGAGGGCTACATGCAGGGAGTGCGCCAGCTTTGCGATAAATACCACCTCCTACTCATTGCTGATGAAGTAATGAGTGGATTTGGTCGCACTGGAAAGTGGTTCGCAGTTGATCACTGGAATGTCGTCCCTGATTTGATGACAATGGCAAAGGGACTCACCTCTGCCTATGCACCCCTGGGTGCTGTAGCAATGAAACCTGAGATTGCGGCAGCATTCAATGATGTTGTATACCAGGGAGGGCTGACTTATACTGCTCATCCAATTTCACTGGCAGCTGCGATCGCCAATATCAGGGTGATGCAAGAAGACCATCTAATCGAGCACTCACATGAGATGGGTCCAGTCCTGCATCGTATGCTAACTGATCTTGGAGAACAACATCCTTCGATAGGTGAAGTCCGTTCGATTGGTCTTTTTGGAATTATCGAGCTAGTCCGCAACCGCAAGACAAAAGAACCCATGACTCCCTGGAACATGAGCAGCCCGGAAATGATAACCTTAAGAAAAGAACTATTTAACCGAGGCCTATTCATCTACTCGCATTGGCACACACTGCTGATCATCCCACCACTGATCATTACCGAGGAGCAGCTAGCAGAAGGGTTTGATATTATAAATAAGGCTTTATCGATTACAGATAAAGCAGTCCAAAAATAATGAACACATCCGACCCAATTATTGGACCTGCATACCGAATACTCTCTCCTAGGCTGGTCATTCGGTGCCTGGAACCCAAAGATGCAACCATGTTAAGTCTTGCTGTGAAACAAAGTTTAGAGCACTTGCTTCCATGGATGCCTTGGTCCAAGGCTGAACCAATAGAATTTCAAGAACGCATTCAATATTTACGGAAGTGCAGGGGAAAATTTGATCTAGGGCAGGATTTCACCTATGGAGTTTTCAATCCGGAAGAATCCATATTTTTAGGTGGTACTGGCTTACATACACGTTTGGGAGAGGGAGCACGGGAAATTGGCTATTGGATCCATATAGATTATATAAATCAAGGTATCGCCACTGAGGTTTCTGCTGCATTAACCAAGGTTGCTTTCGAAGTAGAGCATGTCTCGAGGGTAGAAATACATTGTGATCCACGTAATATACGCAGCGCATCAGTTCCAAGAAAATTGGGTTATATTCACGAGGCCACGCTGCATAACCGTATAGAAGATTCACCGGGTAACCTTCGCGACAGTATGATCTGGACAATATTTACCGAAGATTACCCAACCAGCCCTTCAGCAAAGACACCGATAAAAGCTTATGATGTCATTGGACGACGAATACTGTAATTTGATTCTGTAACCCAAGCCTTGAATAATCATCAGAGGATGAAAGACCCGCAAAATTATTACCAGGAACTACCAGAGCCTTTTTTAAAAAGGATGCAGGTATTATTGGGCGATGAATTCGATGCATATCTTTCATGCCTCCATCAGTCACCCCCAATCGGTATAAGGGTAAACACGCTAAAGATTTCTCGAGAAGAATTCGCCCGCATCTCGCCTTACAAATTATCTCCCATTCCATGGTGCTCAACCGGTTTCAGCATCGATGATTTAATTGTTGAAAAAGGGATTATTACACCTGGAAAACACCCGTATCACAGCGCAGGATTATATTATTTACAGGAACCATCTGCCATGATCGCGGGTGAGGTTTTATTTCCCCAGCCCGGAGAAAAAATATTGGATCTGGCGGCTGCCCCTGGAGGAAAGACTACCCACCTCGCCAGCTTTATGGGAAATAAAGGTCTATTGGTTGCCAACGATATCCACCCAAAACGGGTTTGGGATTTAGCTGAAAATTTGGAACGTTGTGGGGTGACAAACGCGGTGGTGACCAACGAGTCACCCGAGAGGTTATCGAACCACTTCAGCGATTTTTTTGACCGGGTGCTGCTGGATGCTCCTTGTTCTGGTGAAGGAATGTTCCGGAAAAGTGAACGTGCTCGAAAGGAATGGAAGCCCGAATTACCCCACAGTTGTGCCATCCGTCAATCTGGTATCCTGGAATATGCTGCCCGGATGCTGAAACCTGGGGGCTATATGGCTTACACGACTTGTACATTTTCAACTGAGGAAAATGAAGGAGTCATTGCTAAATTCCTGGATGAACACCCGGAGTTTGATTTAATGACATTTACTCATGCTCCCGGGTTACTCCCATCCAAGCCGGAATGGATTGGTCTTCCACAGGATCATAAAATAAATCGAACCATGCGCATCTGGCCATTCAAAACCTCAGCTGAAGGGCACTATATTGCATTATTGACTAAAAATGAAGGCACTGATAAATACAAGCAGAATAGCCGGACAAAACAGGAAATCTACTCCATGAGGACACATAAACCTCGAGTAATTTCGACAGTAAACGCAACTCTGAATGACTTTGCCAATGAGAATATCAATTTTCAATTTGATAACAAACAAATTCGTCTTGTCGGATCTTATGTATACTGTATACCAGTAGAAATGCCTGACATTACTGGACTAACAGTGATCCACCCTGGATGGTGGTTGGGTTCTATTCATAAAGACCGCTTTACACCTTCCCATGCTCTGGCAATGGGAATTCGGCAAGATCAAGCCAGGCATAAAATTCGGTTGAAATTAGGGGATCTTGAAATATCTGCTTACCTGAGTGGAGAGACATTCCATAATACCGGAGCGGATGGATGGGTATTGTTAACGGTGGACGACTTTCCAATCGGATGGGGAAAAAGAGTACAAAATGTGGTCAAGAATTATTACCCCCACGGTCTCCGCCGGTTATCCTGACCGATTGCAATGGATTTATAAATTTGCTTTATTGAACGATTACATAACCTAGCTAAATCAAGCTAATAGACTTACTGGTGATTAATTCGTGCTTTCTCGAGCTGGAAAATTCGACGCAGGATCGCCACGGTCGAAGCATAAGTAGAATCCATGCCGAAGTAAGATAAACTCCCTGCTCCAAGGTTTTTTCCTTTGCCCAGCGGGTTATCTGAAACATAATGGATGATTCCGATATCAAATGGCACCTCGTAAAGGTTGACGATTTCATTAACCGGGTGTCTTTGAGGTCGATACATCTCATAAACAGCAGATAAATACGGTCCAGCTTCCATCTCAATATCTGTATAACCTTCCCGATAAAAAACATTCATATAATGTGGGTTTTGGAGAAATGTCCCCTGAACTGAAACACATTTTTGATTATCAAGCACTGTGCCATACAACAAGTACGGCGTGACATGTGCAGCGGTGAAGCAGTTCTGGAAAAGATAGGTATTTTTTGAATGTTCATCATGGACGACATTTGGGATGAGAATATCCCCGATGGCTCCATTCAATGAAGCAGACTTGCCCATGATATATATCCCCAAGATTTGCTCAACGTGCTCTGATACTTCGGATAATATATTATAAGCAGCCATACCCAAGGGATAATCGATGTTAATCAGGATGGCATCGCTTTCAGCTAAAAATGATAAGTCACCGTCCTCAAGCCGCGGATCAAGGGTGTCGGGGCAGATGCTATTTAACTCAATAATCTGTGCATCTACTTCGAAGCTATGTTCGCTTGAAACCCGCAACATCCCGCAATCTACCTCAGCCTCTGCCTGACCTTTCACGAATAATTGGCTTTGACTGGACTGTTGAAATTTTTTTAAGATGTAATACAGGAAATTTTCCTGGCTGGCTACCACCTGTTGGGCTTGAATATTTTCCCATTCATGAAGTAGCAATTGATTACCAGTTTCATTCAAGTATCCTAACAACTTCGATTTGTTCTTTTTCGCATAGCCGGATAAAAGGTTAACAAAACTATGGGGATTGCTGGAGATAAAATAAACTGGTCTATGAATTAATTCCACGCATACCTGAGCAATATTCGCCCACCAAATATCAGTTGCCCGGCGGTATTCAACCAATGATCCGTTGAGTAATTTGACTCTCAACTTGCGCGGAGTCGATGCGATATGCTTCAGGTTGCTTTCAAACTCATTCCCCCATACAACTTTTAATCGTTCAATATCATCTATTTGAATGCTCAGGGATTTAGATAATTCACTCAGGTCCAGTTCGTGCAGTGTCTTTCGTGAATTAGGAGGATTGATAAAATTTGAGTTCTTTTTCAACAAAAGATGGATTTTATTCCATTCAATCTGATAGGCTGTCAGGATTGGGATAACATCATCGATATCACTGACACTGGCAATAAAACAAGCCAAGGTATCAACACTATTAAAAAAGCACCGTCTTCGACGAGCTACCGCAGATACAGGTACCCAGTTATCAATATTATAAAATCCTGATTTGGAAAATACTTCCGGGCTCTGCCCCAGTACCACCAGCTGTACTTGATGGATACATTCCGGTAATCTTAGCAAACAATATAAAAAAGCTGACATATCGGGAGTTGAATCACGTGCATTGGGATGCAACAGTGATTTCATCCCTGCATGAGCTTCTTCGAGTGAACGGATTTGTACGTCTGAAGAGGAGCGTAGCAGTGAATAGTATGTACGTTGGTAAAGTTCGACTTCTTCAGAAGCTGTGCTGGGGACGGTACGCTCCATTGTATTAATTACCTGCGCATGATATCTGGGGGGACATCAAACGGCCCATAACGAGGTGGACCAGCCACCCGATACATAATTGCGTACATCACAGATAGAATTCCAAACCCCATAACCATAAGGATTAGTGTGAAATAGAATTGACCAATAAGTAGGTTATGTGTGACAGTATATCGATTAAATGCACCAATAACCTGGTCGACTTCCAGGATTCCGATATACCTGATTGAGATAGGTTTCATTAGGCTCGCGGAACGAATGATCTGCTGGTCGCTTTGTAAAACCAGGGTAGCCGCGAACCACGACATGATCGGGATGAGAAGGATCAGCACGCACCCAATTCCCCGCCAAATTGGATTAATTTTCCATGGTCGTACTTCTTGCTCACGACGATATTTTTGTGCAGAGAAGCCCATCATTCACCTCCGAATCAACTCTAATTATTTTGCGCAGCCTGTTCTACAGCTGCCACGATAGAATAATAACCGGTGCAACGACATAAATTACCACTGATGGCTTCCTTGATTTCATCACGATCAGGTCTTTCGATTTCATCCAACAGCATTACTGACGACATGATAAAACCTGGTGTGCAATAACCGCATTGAACTGCACCTTTATCAATGAAAGCTTGTTGAACTGGATGCAGCTCACCATTACGCATGACCCCCTCAATGGTCACAATTTGAGCACCATGAGCTCGTACGGCCGGCACCAGACAGCTCATCACCGCCATCCCGTCCATAAAAACGGTACATGCGCCACATTCCCCCTCTGCACAACCTTCCTTGGTTCCGATTAATCCGGCTTCTTCGCGTAACAGACGCAAAAGTGATTTATTGTAACCAGTGGTGAATTTAAATTTCATCCCATTAATCGTCGTTTCAATAGCTGGTGCAGGTTGCCCGATCTCATGATGCACGTTTTGTTTCAGTGCCCCTATTTTACTAAAATTACTCCCAGCCAGCTCAGAGTCACTACGTAATAATACCGGGTGCTTCGGATAACTCGATCTTTCCTCACCGCTGGCAAGGCTGCTTAATGCCCGTTTTACGCATACCCGCACCATTTCCAGACGATATTCGTGCGAGCTCCGAATATCATCGATAGGACGGGCAGCTGATTTGGATAATTCAGCAGCTTTTTGAAGAGTTTCTTCATCCAGCACCCTACCACGTAAGAATTCCTCGGCCTCTCTGGCATGTACAATGATTGGAGCGACTGCTCCCAAGGTGATTGCTGCGTCGACAATGCGTTCGCCATCGAATGTCAGTATCACTGCACAATCCACCAGTGAAATTGCTTGTGCTTTCCTCAAACCCAATTTATAAAATGTCCCGCGCTGGTTGGTTCGGAGTGCAGGAAATTTTATCTCAACCAGCATTTCATCGGGTTCCATAACATTTACCCTTACCCCCTTGTAGAAATCTGCCAGATGAACCTCTCTAACGCCACGGATGGACTGCAATACCACTATTCCGTTTAATCCCACCAGGGATGGAATCGTATCATTCGCAGGAGATGCAGTGATTAAATTCCCAGCTACCGTGCCCCGATTCCTGATCTGTGGTGCTCCGACCTCCCAGCATGCTCTAGCTAATGGGAAGGCTTGTTCGATAATTATTTTCGAGGCAGCGCACTCCCCATGTGTGACAAGGGCACCAATATGGATCAGGTTGTTTTCATCCAACTTGATCTGGTCCAATCCTTTAATCCGGGTCACATCAATTAATGTTGTGATCCCTTTACGTACACCGCGTTCCATTTCTAACATTAAATCTGTCGCCCCGGCAATGATCCGTGCTTGAGGACCTTGTTCAGCCAGGATTCGGATTGTATCTTCGATCGAAACGACGCTATGGTAATCTTGCCACATACAGTCTCCGTTTAATGACCGTGTAGCTTTATGATTTCCGCCATAATACTCACGGCGATTTCCTCGGGTGTTTCAGCATGAATATTCAAACCAATCGGTGAATGAATCTGTTCGAGTTTGTCGGCTGAGACGCCTGCATCCAAAAGTTTCTTTATTGTTGTTGCCCAACGCCTTTTTGAGCCAATCACTCCAATATAACCCGCTTCGGTATTTATTAATGAGGGCAGTCCACGCACGTCCACATCCATCCCACGCGTAGTTAGAACAAGATATGTCCAAGGAGTTATTTTCAGCTGCTTGGATAATTCTTCCAGAGGCAATGGGTAGAATTCATCTGCTTCGGGCACTGACCTTGGGTTGCAGAATTCAGGTCGATCATCACTTACCGCCACGACGAATCCAAGCCATTTTGCTAAATGTGCAACTGCCTTCCCGACATGACCAACCCCAACTACAACTAAAATGGGTTTTGGGATAATGGGTTCCACATAAATCTCCAATTGACCTCCACATACACCAGGGTCGCCCCTTTCAGGATCAGCCATATTATATTCTAACAATCTCGGCATTTTATCTTCCATCGCTTTGAGGGCTTCCTTGATCACCCGGTTTTCCACTTCACCTCCCCCAACTGTACCCGTGATGTGCCCATCAGGGTATACCAGCATTTTACTGGTGACATGCCGAGGAGTTGATCCGCGACTGCGAATTATCGTGCACAATGCACCTGTACCATTGCTTCTTTCAAGATCAACCAAAGCTTGATAAAGAGTCATTTCTTATCATTTCCATTTACTGCAGTTGAAAATCTCCCGTGAATTTTATTCCTCCAAAAGTCCCAAAACGACAGGAAGTAATTGCTTCTTCCGTGAGACCACATCGTCAGCCTGAAGGGAACCATCTTGAAGGCGTGGATAAGGGAGATCATCCAGAACGGGGGGAGGATTAACCAATAACAACCGGCTGGAGTTTCCAACGACGTCAGTCACCATGAGCATAGCAAAATCGAGACTACGTTGTTCACGGAGCTTATTAAGTGCGGTTATAACCCGCTCAAAGTTATCGGTAAGCTGCAATTGGTTGGTTACTTCTGCCTGAGCGATGGCGAAGTTAAAACCCCCAGCCTGATATAGTTTTAGATCTGAGGAGACTATATCCATGGCATCACGTGATTCCAGACCTACCCCTGCTTGAATAATGGCTCGTCCGTACGATTCAATCGTTTCACCTGCCAGGGGGCTCGGGCGCGTGAAAGCCCACCTTCCAAGACGGTCTGCTGCGACACGATCGCGTGCTGTTGTGGTTGGTGAAGTCAAAATGAGCGTATCGGACAAAAGTCCTGCCAACAACATGCCCGCTAAAGCTGGTGGTGCGCTCAAACCAGCATCCTCAGTGCGCTCTGAGATCAGAGTACTGGTACTGCCAACAATATCAACCGTAAATCGAATAGGAATGTGAGTGGAATGGTTGCCAAGGCGATGGTGATCCAGAATTTCAATAAGTTCCGCCTCTTCAAGGGAACCCAACGCCTGTCCAGGTTCATTATGGTCGACCAGAATTACCTTGATTCGGGGAGGGTTAAGCACATCGCGTTGCCTTGAAACACCAAGGTAATGCCCTTTTTCATCCACGACAAGAAACTCATTGTATTCTTCTCTTAAAATACGGTGGATGACATCCCTAATGCGCATGCTGGATTGAAAACAAGGCACTTTTTTATCGCAGGCTTCAAGGCAATTCTGATTGAGAAGCTCTGTGATTTGCATCTCTTTCCGTTCAGGGAATGGCCCGACCAATCTACTTAAATATTGGAATAAGCTGAATCCGGTAATTAATCCGATCGGTGTCCCATCATCTGATACAACCGGTGCTATTCCCCCAGTACGGCTGGCAATCACCCAGGCATCACGCAATGGACTTTCCGCGGTGATGGTATCCAAGCGGTGACAGACAGCTTCAAAACGGGGCGATGCATCGGTAAGCAGTAATGGTGGGTCCAACCCAAGACGTTTTAATATCCAGGTTGTCTGAGGATTGATTGCACCTGCCCGGGCAGCAATCGTATCCATTGCTTCCCGTTCCCTCAATAACCATGCATAACCCATCGCGGCTGCAATTGAATCAGTATCCGGGTTTACATGTCCAATGATATAAATTCGATCCACCATTTAGTCATCCATTTATGCCAAAAAACTCATACTTCTTTTTAATCATGAAGGTTACAGACTGTACATACTAATCAATCTTTTTTATCGGTTACCGTATTAGCCTTTAACGCTTTCCAGACTTTTTCGGGTGTGATTGGATTCTGATCTATATTTACACCTGATCGATTATTTATCGATAAACTCGCATCGAGAAGTGCATTCGCGACTGCAGGTGCGACACCATCCATTGGGATTTCTGCCACAGCCTTTACCCCAAATGGGTGGCTTGGTTCAAAAGTCTCAACGAATATCGTCTTCAACTCAGGCATCTCATGGGCTTGAAAAATATGATAATCCTGCAAGTCACGTTCCCGCGCGACCCCTTTGTCATCATAAACCATTTCCTCGCATACTGCATATCCGAGTGCCTGTGTCATCCCACCTTCAATTTGCCCAGACGCCGTGAGTGGATTGACGATTATACCGGAATCTACTGCGGATACCAATTTATTCACAGTAACCTGACCCGTATCAATATCCAATGTCACTTCGGCAAATTGAGCAGCAAAAGGTGGCGGTGCGACTGGAGAATAATAGGATGCAACCGCCATAAGCTGTTCCTGATCGGAATGGTGCAAAGTCTCTAATGCAATCTCTGCCAAGGTAATCTTTCGTCCATCCGGTGCTACCGCACATGAATCTACCAACATGATAACTTGTGGGTTTACAGCTTGCGTGCTTCCTTTCGAATTGAACATCTTTGCTGCCCTGACTTTGATACGTTCAGCCACTTGTTCTGCGGCTCGCACAACCGCAGTTCCAGAAATATAGGTGGTGCTTGAAGCATATGCTCCTTTATCAAAAGGAGTGAAATCAGTATCGGATGAATAGACAATCATGTCATCCAATGGTACCCCCAAGACTTCCGCTGCCATCTGCCCAAGCACAGTATCAGTCCCTGTTCCCAAGTCAGTTGCTCCAATTAGTAAATTGAACGATCCATCATCATTTATCTTAATACTGGCACCACCCATATCCAAATATGGGATGGCTGTCCCTTGAAGTACCAGCGCTCCACCAACCCCTCTCCGAAGATGAGGTTGATCTGGTACGTGATGCCAATCCGAATTGTTATACTTCTTCTCCCAGCCAATAGCGGCTTGTCCTTGACGCGCACATTCCTCCAAACCACAAGTTTGGATTATCTCGGGTCGTGGTTCCCTACCCTCGCTCCAGGCAGTGCTGAATGGGTGCAGCTCACCCGCCCTCAATGCATTCTTAAGGCGAAATTCAATGGGGTCTACCCCGAGCATCCGAGCAATTTTTTCCATGTGCCGGTCAACTGGCCAATAGCCTTGGGGGACGCCATAACCCCTGTACGCTCCAGCAGGAGGGTGATTGGTATAAACGACATCGGCATAAAAACGGATATTGGGAGATTTCCGATATTCTCCATCACCCACGTACATTGCCATGGACTTGTGACCAGTGTTCCCTGTGACGGTGAGTGCATGACATCCATAAGCACCGGTGTCAGTTAAAACACTCATTGAATTGGCGGTAATTGTGCCATCGTTTTTAACCCCAGTCTTCATGTGAATTTGCATGGGGTGGCGTGACCTTGAAGCAATGAATTCTTCTTCACGGGTATATTCAAAAATTACCGGCCGACGGGTTGCGATGGTAAGGTGGGCAGCCACATCTTCAATTAAAACTTCCTGCTTTCCTCCAAAACCGCCTCCGATGCGAGGTTTAATCACCCGGATGCGTTTGATGGGAAGACTCAGGACAGGTGCCAGGATCCTCCTGGTATGAAAAGGAACCTGTGTGCTCGTGCGAATTACCAACCGGTCGTCTTCATCCCAATATGTGACAACCACATGAGGTTCTATATGGACTTGTTGTACTTTTGGAACGGCGTAATCCGCTTCAAGGATGTGGTCAGCTTCGGCAAATCCTTTTTCTACATCTCCTATATCAATCCGGATCTCAGCTGCCAAATTACGAGAAGGATCTGACTCTCCAAAGTTGACATACTCCGGTTCGTCATGCAACATTGAGGCACCAGGCGTCATCGCCTGTTCAGGATCAAGCAGGGTTGGTAATGGTTCGTATTCCACTTCAATCAGTCGTAATGCCTCACCAGCTATCTCTTCTGTCTCCGCAGCGACAAACGCCACCCGATCACCCACAAAACGTACTTTGTTATCCAGCGAGAATGTATCCAATGGTCCTGGCATCGGATCTGATTGTCCAGCGGTGGAATAAACCACGCGTGGGATATCCTTCCAGGTAAGTACAGCTTCCACCCCGGGTAAGGCACGGGCTTTGGTGGCATCTATATTAATGATTCGTGCATGAGCATATGGACTGTGCAAGACTTTTGCAACCAACATACCTCGAATATCGACATCTGCGGTATATGCTGGTTTACCCTGGACCAACTTGATTGCATCCACCTTAATATCGGGTTTCCCAACCCTTTTAAAAGAAGGACCAGAGGGGACAGGGATCATCTCCGGTAAAGATTGTTCCGGATCAATTTTCGAAGTAGATACTGTTGAAGAAATATTTGATGGATTATTAGAGTGTGATCTAGAGAGATCATCGCGGAGTTGCTCTGCAGCAAGCAGGACTGCCTGGACAGGTTTTATGTAACCGGTACAGCGACAAAGCACGCCGGAAAGTGCCTGCCTGATTTCATCCTCCGTAGGATTGGGATTAAGATCAAGCAGATGTTTGGCAGCCAGAATTTGTGCCGGTGTGCAATAACCGCATTGGATGGCACCATTCGTGATAAACGCCTGCTGGAGTGGATGCAAACCTTGGTTAAGTCGCCAACCTTGCTCAGGGTGTTCCCCCAAAGACTCGATGGTTTGGATATTATGCCCCTCTGCCTGCCCTGCCAATACCAAACATGAATTAACCGGTTTCCCATCCATTAGCACTGTACATGCGCCACATTCACCACTCTCACAGCCATGCTTGACGCCGAAATAACCCATCCTACGCAATAGCTTGAGCAGTGTTTCACCGGGAGTTGTGCTTACCTGAATGGCCTGGTGGTTAATATTTAGTATTACTTCCATCAGTTCTCCAAATTTTCTTATTAATCATGGGCGTATATCCCGATTAGAGCTGACAGGCCCGTGAGCGCTAACCCAATCGCAGCAACCACCAAGCATTGGATCAAGGCAAGCAGACCAAGAAAGCTGATCAAAAAATTCGGGAGAGCCCAAGTCACTGTTGCACCGTTTACGGCATAATGGATGAAAATGGGTACAGCAAAGATGGACAGTGTGCACAATATGAACTTCAATGTTGTCTCTGCTGCCTTGCGAGGTCTAAATTGATAAGCCCTCGTTCCAAGCAGGACCAGTAACCAGCTTACCGCTAAAGCGATAAATGATACCAGCGCAGATGTGACAATCAAGTTTGTTGCATTCACTACTGAACTGAGAGAGTAAGTTTTATGATCGATTAAGATATATTTTAAATTGAAGAATAACAGATAAACAACCACTCCACCCAGGATCCATGATAAGTGTGGTCTGGCATGCCAGGCTGCTAGATTAATTACCAAGATTAATAACACGATCGTAAATATTCCCCGTAAAATACGTTCGTTGTTTAACCGAGATTCTCGGGCTGTATCCATTGCTTCCTGGGTGGCAGGTACAACTTCGCTGCTCCGTTGAACTATTACTGGTTGCCCAATTGCCGTCTCATATGCTGTAGCAAGCTGTCCTTGTTGTATGGATAAGACTTGGTTGACCTTATTCACTTGCGCCAGCGTGAAATCAAGCATCTCGATTCGCGGTCGACCTTGATCCGTAGCTGGAATGTTCGTTCCTAATATTGCTGCAATTGTAGGTGCGACATCCACCATATCAATATCCCCATAATCCCCTGGGATCACACCTTTACCGGCTAATACGAACGGCTCCAAAAGGACGATCGGATCCTGCCCACCATGCCCTCCACGATCAATTTGACCATGGTCGCTAACCACAAGTAGAGTGTCTTGGGTAAGATCCATCGTCGAAGCAATCTCATTGAGCAATCCATCCACTCTGGTTGCAGCCGCATCCCAACGTGGATCCATCGGTCCGCCTTCATGATGTCCGGCAAAATCAACCTGGTCCAGATGGATCAATACCAGACTGTATTTACCTTCGCGTAACCACGGTAAGGCTGCATCGGTAACTTGCCGGTCAGCTAGCTGATCTTCTCCAGGGGTATAAAAACTTGCCGATACGGCCTCCTGGGGAACTAGTTTTTCAAACCAGTAAAACCCTGATATAGCGGTAAACAAACCTGCCCGATAAGATGCAGAAAAAATATCGTCCTGTGTGAATGTGGGGATGTCAGCATAGTCAAGATTTATGACTGGTCCGTCATTGATCTCAGGCCAGGCACCGGTTAATAGTACTGTGTAAGCCGGCTCAGAATAAGACGGTGGCCGGCTGTGCATCATTGCCGATGCGCCACCAGTCCTCAGCTGGTTTAAGAAAGGCATCACCTCTGGTTTTGTAGACGTGTCATAACGTAATGCATCGATGAGTACAACCACCAAAGAGCGCGTATTTGGTTTCCCAATGGGTTCACCGGGAATGGGTGGTGAGTTTTGTAATGGTGAACGGTAGGCGTACATTGAATCCATCAACGCAGTCGCCCAAAAATAAGAAACGCCAATTACCACAAGACAAATCAATATTCCAACGAGGATTGGATAGCTTTTTTTCATGATACTTCACAGCTATTTTTGATGATTAATTCATCCAGAGCCATTTTTTTTCTTGCCTTTTGACGCAACAAATCTATGGGTTCTCGTCTTCCAGTCTGTTGATCAATATAATACCATGCCAGCCAGCCATTACAGGGTGCTTTCAGGATTTCACGTCCCACTTTGTGGATGGATCCAAAATACCCAGCATGTTTGATACGACCATCCGGCATTACGAGAGCCTGCTGATCACCATGATTACCAAAGTACAACACCTGACCTGCCTTTACATAACCTCCATTCAATAACGCCGCAAATGGAATCCTTTTAGCTTTATTTTTAATTTCATGAGTAGTTAAATCGAAAGGTCTAGGATCGAATTGGATAGCGTCAATACGTTGTTGAGCAATTGCCACATACCTTTTTTCTGATTCAATACCGATCCAATGACGACCCAACCTTTTTGCAACAGCACCCGTAGTTCCTGTGCCGAAGAACGGGTCCAAAACAATATCACCCGGGATTGAGCTAGAAATGATCACTCGTTCAAGTAAAGCTTCAGGTTTTTGGGTGGGATGAGCTTTCTCACCGTTAATCTTCAGACGCTCTTTACCCGTACATAACGGTAATTTCCAATCACTTCTCATCTGCAAACCCCCATTACCATTCGTTTCAGTATTAATCGCCTTCATGGTCTGGTAATTGAAGGTGTATCTACTCCCTTTGATTTTCTGAGCCCAGATAAGTGTTTCATGTGCGTTTGTAAATCGCACCCCATGAAAATTAGGCATGGGGTTGTTCTTTACCCAAACAATATCATTTAATATCCAAAAACACAGATCCTGCATGATTCTTCCCACCCTGAAAATATTATGATATGAGCCGATTATCCAAATTGTCCCTGTGTCTTTTAATACCCGGCGACATTCCAATAACCATTGGTGGGTAAAGTGATCATATGATTCGAAATCAAGAAAAAGGTCCCAGGATTCATCCAACCCATTCACGCGGGTCGAATTCGGACGCCAAAGCTCTTTCTCAAGCTGAAGATTATATGGAGGATCTGCAAAGATCAAATCTATTGATTTTTCCGGGATTTTCTTCAGCAATTGTAGACAATCGCCAATTAATATCTGGTCCAATGGGAATTCGTTCGTGTTCATAGTCAACTATTTAACGTTCCCTTATCCGGTCTGATCGTTATTCGACCAAAAATCATCAAAGAGTAGATATTCATCGATTATTTAAGTTCTACTACTGCATTTATCCGACTCAGGCACCTCAAGGATAACACCGCTGCCATTTCCTGGCGATAATCAGCGCTGGCCCATTCATCCTCTGCAAAACTATATGCATTCCTACCCGCGATATCGATTCCATCTGAATTGGGTCCGTCCATGGCGAGAATTGGGGACTCACCCCAACCACCCAGAGCTAAACGAGTCCGGCCGGAACCCCATCGCGCGACCGCGGCACATACAATCGGTTGATCAGCTGGCGTACGGGCTACATATTCGTAGGCAAAATGTACATTCAAGGGAAAACTAACCGAGGTAATCAATTGGCAGCGTATGGATTCTCCCCGTAATGGTAACCAATCACCTACCCTCACCTGCCATGGTTTCACACCTAGCTCTTGCCCTTCGATACTCGCATCGAGTGCCAGCATGGTGGTTGCCAATGGTGACCTACCATTTGCAGTGACCAATTTCCCTGCAATGGTTGCGATTTGGCGCAGATTATAGGTTGCCTCATGTTCGATAACCTTATTAACATCGGCAGGTAATCCAACAAAATCCAATAACTCCTGCAATGGTACGGTTGCTCCTACCTGCAAAAGATTACCTTTCATGGATAATGTTCCAAGCCCTAATGCTTGCAAGTCCACCACCGCGATTTGTCCATCCGTTCCGCGATTGAGGACGGTACCACCACCTAGTGCATAGCTTTTTGGTTGCTGTCTTGCCAGCAGGATTAATGCTTCTCGAATGCTTTTGGGTCTCAGATATTCGACAATCATAATAACCTCATATTTCACTTTCGAAATGCAATTCTAATCCGGATCCACTTTCCAACCGAGTGCTTCAAGATCCACCTTATCCACCACGCCTTCAGGAACATTTACCAACACAGCATCTGCTTCTGCCAATATATCACCCTCCGGACCGAAGATCTGCGCGGTGGCAGTCGCAGTCCGTTCCTTGCTGATACCTGCGCGTCCAACTATCCGTAATGGTTGACCGACCGGTACGTTTTTTCGGTAACGAACATCCAATCTGGCGGTGAACATAAAACGAGGCGGATGCCCATCCATATGAACCCGCCCAGTGACCTCATCCAACATGGCGGCGACTACACCTCCATGGACTACACCCGGATAACCCTGATATTGATCAGGTACTGTGTATTCTACAATCACCTCTCCCGGAGTGTTTTCATAAAACTTGAGGTGCAGACCATACGGATTTCCTCTGCCACAAACAAAGCAATGGTTTGAATTAGGTTGTTTGATCATCATTTTAACTGACTGAAAATATCAATGAGAAAATGGATGGTTCCATTGTCGAAAAAAAAGTTATTTCACTTCCATTCGTGTAAATATCAACAAATCTACGCTAATACCCGGTGACGTATCCAAGGTTGTTATTTGGGACGTAGCTTGGGTAAATCTATCATTTTACATATGCACCTTGAATAAATAATGTGTTAATATTCAACCAGAATTCCTGACTTTGTGGCTATAATCCGGTCAGTTTTATTGATTTATTTACTTCCATCAGCTCATAACCAGCGAGCTCCAAATCTTCTGGAAGGTCAATATCCAGGGCAACTGATCTTCGCTCACAAATTTCTAACCTGGCACCTACTTTCTCTGCCTGGAGGCAATGGCGCTGAAATGAGCCTGGTCCGTATTCATATTTAATGAGCCCGGGTGGGGAAATGAGGAGCGCGTTGGTACCTTGATAGTGCCTGTCTGGCGTGATCACAACGACAGGTGGTTCCACCCCTCGTTTCACCACTTCACGTATATCTTCAGCTGTAATTAATGGAAGATCAGCTGGGACAATTATCACCCCCTGAACGGAGTGACTTAAAGCCACCATGGTTGCCCTGGTAAGGGCAATATTCAACTGGGGTGAACCTTGTTCCTGAACGGTACGCGCCCGATACTCACGCGCAATAGTTAGTGCTGCAGGATCACGGCTGACCACCAACGAGTATTCAATTTCTGGCACTGAAGCGAGAGTCTCAAGCGTGTTGGATAATAGATAATGATTTAACGCCGTGCGTGCTTCCAGGCTTAGAACACCTGAAAGACGGGATTTTCCCCTGCGAAGCGGTTTCACCGGCACAATAGCCCATAATGTCATTAAATCACCTTCTCCCAGCCTTGGATATATTCAATGATCTCAGTTGCCAATCTACTACGATCTACTTTATCACGCATTAATATGTCAGTGATAGAAGTCTGGATGCCCAACGCGTTAATTCTCTTTGCCATCCCTCTATCTAAATTATCGATCAGCAGACCATCAATTATGCTACCATAATGTTCAGCAATAGCAAATGCTGATGGTTGTATTCCCAATTCGGAAAACATTTTCGCAGCAGGTCCTTTGACAGTTGCATCACCAATAATGGGTGAGACTGCTATGACCAACTTGTCTTTAAGAGCTACTTGTATATTCGGTACAGATAGAATTGGATCAATGCTAACCAAAGGGTTTGACGGACAAATAACCACTGCATCAGCCTTCTCAATCGCTCTCAATACTCCGGGAGCAGGTACTGAATCCTCGATTCCCAAGAATTTAAAACCCTTTACGACTGGTTCGCATCTTCGGTGAACAAAATACTCTTGAAAGTCTAAATCACCTGCGTCAGAATGAATCTGAGTTTGAATAATCTGATCGCTCATCGGTAAGACTTGAACCTTAATGCCCCATTGCTCGCAGAAATCGCGGGTAATTTGGTTTAGCGTCCAGCCAGTGTTTAATCGTAAAGTTCGAATAATATGTGTAGCAAGATCTGAATCACCTAATTGAAACCAGTCGGGTAGCCCCATCTGCTTAAGTTGATTAAATACATTCCAGGTTTCATTAATCCGACCCCAACCTGTCACGGGGTTCTCCAATCCGGCAAGTGTGTAACAGACCGTGTCTAAATCGGGTGAAATCCTGAGTCCCAAGTGTGTAAAATCGTCTGCGGTATTAACGATGATGGTTATTTGATCTGGTTGCAACACCTGAGCCAAACCATCAGCCAACTTCGCTCCACCCACGCCTCCTGCTAACGCAACAATTTTAATATCAATCATATCTTAATGGGGAGAAAGACTTATTGCAATGAAGTTCCTAGGCACTAATTTTTTCGGGAAGGATTTTATAAATTACGCGTACTTCCCCGAGAGGTCCACCGGTATATCTGTCCCTTCCAGTGTGTTTTTTTGATAGGGCATCAATATGTTCCCTGGCACCCTGAAGGGTGATTTCTATTACTTTGCCACGAATTTGTATGTATCGATATGGATCCTGCGGATCTACAATCACTAACGCTACTCGTGGATCTCGCCGCATATTTCTATCTTTTACCCGCCCCCTTGCTGAATTAACCATAATATGGATTCCATCGGAATTGAACCAGACTGGGGTGACCTGTGGCGAACCATCCTTCATCAATGTTACAAGGCTACCGAAAGCTCTCGTTTCATCTTGTATCAGGTCCAAATGACTTTCAGGAATCCAAGGCATAATAGTTTTCCTTTCTTTATACCCTATATTTTGTTATCATCGCCCGCATATCATCAGTATTAACAAAGCTATTTATTAAATGGATTTCCTCATCCGTACAGTCAAATAATACCTTCAATTCTGTGTCCCGTTTTAATAAATCCACTGTGCATAACACTCCTACTACTCTACGCTTACCCAACGAGCCTATCCAAATATCCACGCCACTTAAATCTGACGAAGCAGTTCCCTTTAAGTATCCATAGTCAACCGGATATTTATTTCCGGGGAAACGTGGGTGCAGAGAACCTTTGGGGCGATCAATCACGATTTGACTGGTATCAACCAATTGCTGCAGGAAATTCCAAAATTCCTCGGTCATCGGAATAAATCCTGATCTTTCGGTCTAAGTAACTCTTGAAGGTTTCCATCTTTTAAGGCATATGGGAAACCCCGTACATGAACTATCGGTGTGGCTTCATCTGCCTGTCCCATCAATAATGAAGCAGCTGCAGCCAATTCATCAGCAACCCCGATGGTGGTGATTCTCAGAGAATAACCAAATAGATCGCTTTTCCCGCGCAGGTCAACCAGACCCGGCATTCCAGAAATCCCTATTGCCACGCCAACAACACCCTGGCGCCAGGCACGTCCATGCGAATCGATGATCATCACTCCAATATGGACTCCATATAATGCCTCGAGTTTGGTTCGAATTACATGTGCTGATGCATCGGGATTCTCAGGTAATAAAAGCACCCATTCGCCGGTTGAATCTCCGACTCCAGCTACATTGGAATGATCAATCCCGGCATTCGCACAAACAAATCCCAACCTGTGTTCAACGATGATCGTCCCGGAGCGGGTGCGTAAGACTTGATTGCTTTCACGCAAGACAACTTCTATCAGTCGAGGGTCCTTATCAATCTTATCTGCCAGCTCGATTGCCTCTTGCGATGGTTTGATGGATACCAGGTTCACCGTTCTGCCTTCAGCTTTCGAGACAATTTTTTGCGCAAGTACCAGGATATCACCATCTTGCAGGCTGATTTTTCCTTGAGATAATCCATTCTTAATGATTTCAACAAGATCATCACCCGTTTTAATAAGTGGGATATTTGGAAGGGATGAGATGATGAGGCTCATTTCGGGAACCTATTTCTTACCTACATATATTCCAGTGACCATGACGCTTGCATCCTTTACCCCATAATGTTTATTCATACTGATCAAGATGGACGTCAGCCCTTCAACAACAATCGCGTTTGCAAGGTTTCCCGCATAATACCCTCGCATTCCCGCTGCGTTTGCAAGCAAGATGACTTGTTCTGCAGCAGGGAAATCATCCGAGCAGACGAATACATCTGCATCTAAAGGTTGACGAATTGCCTTGGTTAATAGTTTTGCCGGCACATTCTGGAAAGCCGCTACAACACGCACAGCAGGACCCAATATATCCTGAGCTAGCTGCGCAGCACAGGGTGGTTCGGGGGGTCTAGGATCATGGAATTCAACCCGTGAAGTGGCATCGACCAGGATTTTCCCATTTAAAACATCCTTCAAACTCTCCAAAATCAGTTGGTGGGCAGATTGAATGACTGTCAATACACAAATCCCCGCTTTCATTACGGCATCAGCATTCTCCAGGCCTCTGACAGATTTTATTCCCAATTGGTGGTTTATTTCATCGGCCGACTTGGTTGCTTTTTCACGCTGACGGGATCCAATCACAATCTTATAGCCTGCCGATGCCCATCTTAATGCCAAACCCCTTCCTTCCTTACCAGTACCGCCAATTATTGTAATAGTTGGGTGTTCCGTAGATATAATCATTTCTCCTGATTCCTTCACGTAACTGAAAAACCCATAATAAGCTGCGCAAACCAACCCTGACTAATGTCGGATCTACTCCAGGTGATCAATTCAAGGGGACGAAAAGTACGAGATGCTAATATTCCCGATGGGTCATAAGGTCGGCAGAGTCGGTGGAGTCGGTGGTATTTTTCGACAAAACTGGAGTCAAGCCCGGCACAGTTACCCGATTCAGCTGCAACGAGTGACCTGGAACAATTTTATTTTAACACAAATTAGAAAATGCCCGGAAAATCACGTATAATCAAGGTTTGGTCTGGCATATGAAATCACAAACAGTAATTTTTAATCGCTTCTTACAGACTCACTCGTTTTATCCGCTTTTTCTGTCCTCACTAATGGCTGGTGCTTTTTTTGCTTTCAGGGTTCTCTATAGCGGCTCAAAAAATTACTCAAATTTGCTTTGGAATTTATTCCTCGCCTGGCTTCCTTATATCCTTAGTGTTATTGCATCATCAATATATAGGACTAACCGCAAACACTTGGGTTTCATCCTAATATTAACATTTTTTTGGTTGGTATTTTTTCCCAACGCACCCTACATGGTCACTGATTTCTACCATCTAGACGCGCGTCCACCGATCCCATTATGGTTTGATATCAGCCTGATTGCCATTTTCGCATTCACAGGCTGTTTCCTCGCCATTGCTTCATTACGCAGTATCCATATCATCATCGAAGGTTTTTTAGGGAAAATTATCGGTTGGATATTTGCACTCTTCGCACTGGGTTTGGGTAGCCTGGGTGTTTATTTAGGTCGTTTCGGTCGTTTTAACAGCTGGGATATCTTATTAAAACCGAAATCAGTATTAAAGGAAATCGTCTTTAACATACTCAATCCGATGGATAATCTTGGTTTTGTGGGATTTACCCTGATGTTTACTTCAATTCTGCTTGTCTTTTATCTAATGTTTGTTACGGCATCCCACCCCAGTGATCCATCTCCAGCACAATGATTTCGCATACCGCACCCATAACTCAGTAATTCAGGTAAAATAATCGACTATGCCAGGACAATTATTTTTATCTCGGATACGTAATAACCTCCAGCTTGTTTCTGATGGAGCAACAGGCTCAACCCTGATTGACAGAGGTCTACCCAGCGGTACATCCGCTGAAACTTGGGTCTTGGAGCAACCAGAACAGATCATCCAGCTGCACAAGAATTTTATATCAGCCGGTGCTGATATCATTCTTACCTGTACTTTTAGTGCCAACTCTTTACGATTGAAAGGATCCAGTCTGGAAGGAAAAGCGGATTATGTCAATCGAAAAGCAGTTGAGCTTGCCCAAAATGCAATTACGGGTACTCAGACGTATATTGGTGGCTCTATAGGACCGGTTGGACAATTGTTAAAACCATATGGTCCGCTTGCTGTTGATGAAGTCCAGGTGGCATATGCCGAGCAAGCACGTGCCATGTGTGAATCTGGGGTAGATTTGTTAGTCATTGAGACACAATTCGATATGGGAGAGGTCAAAGCGGCCATCGAGGGTGCCAGATCGATATGTGAGCTGCCACTGGTAGTCTCACTTAGTTATGACCGCGGTAGACGAACCATGATGGGAGTCAGTCCCACACAAGCAGTCAAGGAACTAGCTTCCTTACCAGTGGATATTATTGGGATCAATTGTGGTAAAAGCCTTGAAGATAATTTACAAAACCTGGTTGAACTTCGACGAGTAACAAGCAAGCCAATCTGGTTTAAACCAAACGCCGGTTTACCTCACGTCGATGGGCAGGGTAAAACTATCTATGAAACGACACCCGAAATGATGGGTGCACAGGTGCTTTCATGGCTTGAAGCCGGCGCACAAATCGTCGGTGGTTGCTGCGGGACCAGCCCAAACCATCTGAAAGAAATATCCAAGCATGTTAAGGTACTGTGAATAGATAATATATTTTGGATATAGAGAAATTAATGGACTATTTTATACATAGGAAATGGATGGGAAAATTTCCATGACACATGGACAAGTTGTAAGTATATATATCGCTCACAATCGAGGCGAGCAGACGATATCAGTCGATCTAGCCCACGCCATACCCGGGATGGGGATCGAAGGTGATCGATACTTTATGAAACATGGTGTTCATGATACAAACGCAATCCTTGGTCGTGAGATAACTTTGATCGAAATAGAAGCCATCGTATCCATGCAAAACGAAGATGGGATACAGATATCTCCTGACCAAACAAGACGAAATATCGTCACGCGTGGGATCACCCTGAACGACCTGGTGGGACGCATATTTTATGTCGGTAATATTCAATTGCGTGGCATACGCTTATGTGAACCCTGCCAATCTCTGGCAAATCGAACCGATCCCCGTATATTAAATTCCATGGCTCATCGAGGCAGCTTACGAGCTGAAATTCTTACCGAAGGTATCATCCACATAAATGACAGCATTGAGACCTCTAATTAAGGAGATTACATGACGGATCACCGTACTTCAGCCATTGGTTACGCACATGAAAACTCTATTCGTTTTCTCGAGGAATTGAAAGATTTTACCTCGATTGCCTCAATTTCCACTGATGATGCCTCTAAAGCAGAAGTACTACACGCTGCTGAATGGACAGCAAAACATCTTCGATCACTTGGTATTAAAAATGTCCAGATATTTCCTACCCCAGGCCATCCTGTGATATATGGGGAGTGGTTAGATGCTGGTAAATCAGCACCTACTGCGTTGATCTACGGACATTATGATGTTCAGCCCGTAGACCCGCTCAATTTATGGGTAACAGGTCCATTTAATCCTGATGTTCGGGGTGATTATATATATGCCAGGGGGATAACAGATATGAAAGGTCAAATGATGGTAGCTTTGGATGCATATGAAGCCATATCTAAGACGGGTCAGCTTCCGATAAATCTCAAATTTCTATTCGAGGGAGAGGAGGAAATTGGATCACCTAATCTGGCTTCCTTTTTAGAGTCCCATAAAGAATTATTGCAATGTGATTTTGCAATTAATCCAGATACCGGTGCATTGTCACCAGATATTCCGTGCATCACATACGCCTTGCGTGGTCTGGCATATATGGAAATTCGTGTACATGGTCCCGACCACGATCTTCACTCTGGAGTGTTTGGTGGTGCAATCCTTAATCCCGCCCAAGCATTATGTGAATTGATCGCAGGCATGCACGATGCACATGGTCGGGTGACTTTACCAGGTTTTTACGATAAAGTTCGACCGATAGATCAAGCAGAACGGAGTGAACTCAACCGATTGCCAATCGGTGATCAATATTATCTGAATGCCACAGGAGCACCTTATTTATATGGTGAAGAAGGTTTTACAACCATCGAGCGGCTTGGGTCGCGCCCGACCTTGGAAGTAAACGGGTTGTTATCAGGATTTACCGGAGAAGGAGCAAAAACCGTCTTACCTGCCTGGGCGATGGCTAAGATCTCAACTCGTTTGGTACCAGACCAACTACCCGCTGATGTTTACAACCAGATGCAGTCCTATCTAGAGACTCATGCACCCAAGGAAATCCGCTGGAATCTGACGCCCATGCATGGTGGACCGGCATCAATCTCCGATCGCAACTCTATTTACATAAAGGCGTTGGAGCGATCTCTTGAAACTGTCTGGCACAAGCAACCCGTGTATAAACGTGAAGGTGGGAGTGTACCAGTGGTTTTAGATTTCCAACAAATTTTAGGTGTTGAAACAGTCAATACAGGGTTTGCGATGCCAGACGATAATATGCATTCTCCCAATGAGAAGCTCCATCTACCCACCTGGTACCGTGGAATTGATACTTTTATTCATTTCTATTTTAATTTAGCTGAATAAGCATCTATCGAAACCCAATTTTGATTTCTCTTATAGGTTGAAAATGACTGAAAAATCTCGTTTCCCCTTGTATGGCGGACAAGCAGTTATTGAAGGTGTCATGATGCGTGGTACGCATTCTGTTGCTATAGCTATGCGCACTCCCGCAAAAGATATCGCGATCCACAAAGAACCACTGGGAACACTATACAAACAAAAAATCATCAAAATACCTTTTCTACGTGGATTGGTGATGCTATTCGATGCATTAATTCTCGGAACACGTGCACTCACCATCTCTGCCAACACCCAAACCGGTGAAGATGAAAAAATTCAAGGTCCACTGCTCTATTTAACCTTGTTTCTATCACTGGGAATTGGTGTTGGTCTATTCTTTCTTGCACCCGCTGCTCTAGGACAGCTATCTGAGCGTGTTCTGAGTATAGGATCCTGGTGGGGAAATTTAATCGAAGGTCTGGTTCGGTTAGGGCTTATGGTGGCTTACATCTGGGCAGTCGGTCAAATGGCAGATATTCGAAGAGTGTTTGCCTATCATGGCGCGGAGCATAAAACCATCAATGCATTTGAGGCAGGAGTTGAATTATCGCCAGAAAACGTGGCAAAGTATCCAATCGAACATCCGCGTTGTGGAACATCTTTCTTGCTCACCTTAATTCTACTGTCCATTATTTTATTTTCATTGCTAGGTCCGCTTCCATTCTGGTGGCGAATGGCGAGTCGGATCCTTTTTCTCCCGGTCCTGGCATGCGTTGCTTATGAGTATATACGTTGGACAGCCAATCATTTGGATTTAAAAATTGTCCAGTTCATGATTAAACCTAATCTGGCTCTCCAACATTTGACCACCCGTGAGCCAAGCATAGATATGCTTGAAGTAGCAATTGCTGCTTTTAATGCGATGCGAACAGACGAAGATTTACCGGTTTGAATGAAGCCGTATTTACTGGAATTTAAAAAAGCAGTGGTTTGTCTCCATCCACTGCTTTTTTTACTCGCCGATGATTTGGATTATGATTTCTCTTTTCCTGGGTCTGGTATCAAAATCGATAAATACGATTTGTTGCCAGGTACCAAGCGTCATTCGCCCATCTACTACTGGAATAGAGATGGATGCTTTTAGTAACGCCGCCCTAATATGACTATGACCATTCCCATCATGCCAGGCTTCATTATGTTGATAATCGCGTCCTAATGGTGCAATTTCATCGAATATTTTCTTTAAATCTTGTAGCACACCAGGTTCATATTCTATTGTCGTTACCCCACTCGTGGATGAAGGCGAAAAAATCGTTACCAAACCATTTTGAAGAGTGCTGGAATGAATGCACTCACTAACTTGCTGGGTAATATCGAGGATGTCTGTGTTTCCTCGGGTAGTTAAAAAAATATGATTCAGTCTGATTTGCATATTATGGGGGGTAGAATAGATTATCCTGCTGTGATCACTTGATTACGCCCTGCAGCTTTTGCTGCATACATGGCTTGATCCGCTTTCCGGATGATTTCATCGCTCGTAGTTCCATGCATGGGGTACACCGATACTCCTGCAGATAGGGTTGCGTTAAGTACTTCTCCTTCATGGATAAGAATCTGGCTTTCGAACTTCATACGCCAATCATTTGCCCTCTGCCTTGCCACAGCTAACGAAGCCTTAGGCATAACGACTACAAATTCCTCGCCCCCATAACGGCAGGCGATATCCCCCGCTCTAACTTGCGAAATCAATAACTTGCCTAATTGTTTGAGCATCAAATCACCGACATCGTGGCCATAAGTATCATTAAATACTTTAAAATGGTCCAGGTCGACCATGACGATGCTAACTGAGTATTTATCGCGTTCAGCCCTGGATAATTCACGAGTTAACGTCTCATCCAAGAATCGACGATTGTAAAGACCGGTTAACGAATCTCGAATCGCTTGTTCTTCAAGTTCTTTTTGTAAGATCAATAATTTCTCTTCCGCCCTGATTTTTTCCATTAATTCTTTTTGAGCATCAGAATAAAGCCTTGCATTTTCGATCGCAATCGCAGCTTGAGCAGCAAAGGCGAGAGCAAATTGTGATTGTTCTTCTGTGTAATAATTGGGGATTTTTTTATCAAAAGCCAACATTCCAATGACACGATCACCGATAATCATGGGTACACCCATCCAGCCTCTATGTTTATATTGGGCATGCACCCCAGTTCGAAATGAATTATAAGTTGAATATGCATCGTCTACTATCATTGGAACGCGTGTTTGCATTACTTGAGTGTTGGGGGTATCTCCAGAAGATAAGGCAAATGACGATCCGATTAAGGTTTCCGGATCAGGAAAACCGTGGACAGCGATGATCTCCAGTCTGTCCTCTTTACTCAACCATACTGATGCACTGTCATACGGAACCACTTGCTGGATCTCGCGTAAAATTGTATCCAATACCTTGGATATATCTAAAGTCGAACTTAGTGTCTGCATAACCCGGTTTAAGGTGGCGATCTGATCCGTGCGCTTACTCAATGCTTCTTCTGCACGTTTTCGTTCAGTTATATCTTGTTTAATCGCTATGAAATGAATGATCTGGCCGGAACTATCTCGAACCGGAGCAATGGTCTGTTCTTCTGTTATGATTTTCCCATCTTTCCTGCGATTAATCAGCTCACCATGCCAGATATTCCCGCTTAGTATCGTCTTCCACAAATTATTAAAAATATCTTGAGGTACTAAACCTGATTTCAAGATGCGAGGATTCTTTCCCCGCACATCATCAGAGGTAAATCCCGTCATTTTAGTAAAGGCAGGATTGACCCATTGAATATTCCCCTTGCGGTCTGTGATCAGGATCCCATTGGCCGCGGATTCTAGTGCAATGCTTTGTAGTCGCAGTTGCTCCTCAGCTTCTTTGCGGATTGTAAGATCACGGATAATATTCGTAAATATGACACCGGATGGGATTTTCACCGGGCTCAACGCAATTTCAATGGGGATCTCACGCCTATTTTTCCTCATTCCATTCAAAGGCAAGCTTATTCCAGGACGTGTCTCAATCTCATCAATGAATGCTTTTTGATACTTATAATAAGCTTCACGGTATCGTTCCGGGATGACAATTTCAATTGAATTACCCATCAACTCTTCGAAAGCATAGCCAAATAAAGTAATGGTCTGGTTATTCACCAAAACAATGCGACTATACTTATCGGTTATGATGATTGCATCCGGCGCGCCTTGAAATAATGCTTTAAATCGTGCTTCTGAGTCCCGCAAAGTCGATTCGACCTGCCTGTATTGGGTGATATCCCGCCATACCACCATTCTTCCGGTGGATTGCCCATCCTTATCCTTCAGGTTGGTAGCTCGAATACTCAATATTTTTGGGGAATCTCCGTTAATTCTGACTTCAGTTTCAAAATCATGAGGCACTCTAAAAGACTCTGAAATTCCAGGCCATATGGTGATAATATCGCTGAGAGTTTTTCGCTTTGCTGAACGTTCGCTCATTCCAAGCATGTTCAAAGCAGTTGAGTTAATGTTATGGATATGATCTCGGCGATCTAAAACAATAACTCCTTCACTCATTTTATCAATTATTACATCGCGAGATAATGAGGATGTTTCAAGAAATTCAAAATAATAAATTCCCCATATATATATAAATCCACTGATCACCAATCCAACCATTAGGAGAAGTCGTAAATTCACACCAGGAAACAGTTGCATTTGATAGATCAGATTACTGATCAATGGCGGAATAACCCCAGTCAAAAGTATTAATGCCCTCGCTCCATCTGATTTTGGAGGGATTATTGTTTTTCGAATAAGCAAAAATGCACCGAGGATGAGGAGTAAATAAAAGTATCCCGCAGTGATTAAAAACCACCATCCACGTGTATATATAAGCGATGCACCTAGAATATTAGACGCTGGAATAATTTGTTCCCATAACCAATGGTGCTTTTCCTCGGTCATCGTTATATAGATGGTTAGGAGTGGAACTACCATAAAAGAAACTACCCACCAGAATGAAATTTTCCGTTCCTGGTGGGTATATTGCATCACAAGCAATAACCAAAATGCAGATAGTAATGCAATGCAAATATACTGCATTTTTGCCCAAATTAGTTTATCAGGAATCAGTATAGCTGCTGCTTCCAAGCCTGAGAATAAAGCCCAACCCCCAATGGATAATATCATAAACGTAAAATAGATAATCCCAGGAGTCTTCCACCATCGCCAGCTGATTACAGCCATTGACATTGCGATGGTTGCTGTGAGCAATGAAATTAATACTTCAGATGTAAACTGCCAAGTCAATGCTAAGTCCTCTGTTTATTGACTGAGTGATATTACCATAATAAATCACATGAGTTATCGAGTTTTTTGATAAGTTCCTTCACAGATTTGAAAGCTTTTTGGTCATTTTTCCCTTGCGGATTTAGAAATAACTAAAATGGTTCGTGTTCATATATAGACTAATATGATTTATTTTGGGTTGGTGCTAGAAATTAATCCCTTTGTGTTTGCATGAGTAAATTGGTGATACCAAATCGAATAAACTATCTCATACGAGAAAAATATTCAAGAGCAACCTGTTTTATGTCTGATTGATAAACGAAACGTGTGATGCTTAAGTTACACAAAATTATATAACAGTTTTGATAGGCGATACGCCAAATCCATCACCAAGGTGATGATGAGCATCAATGTCCTTTACCTCACCCTAACACACCAGACCATCCGACCATTCTTCGTCTTCGGCTAGTAAATACTCAGTAGACACAAAGAAATATGCTTGTCAATAACTAATAACCGTTTCTGGAGATTCCAGAAACGGTATAAGTAAAGGATATCAAATTGAAGTCAGGCTGAATGAATTGTTGAGGAACGGTTACTCTTTAATTTGGATCCTGATCATCTTTTGGGGGTTCAGGTGTTTCCTCGGGATCATCAGGTTCGTTATTATCTTCAGGTTCATCCACCTCAGTTGGATCAATAAACGAATCATCCTGATCTTCATAATCCCCAGTAGCGTTTGGTGTTTCTTGAATATCATTGTCCTCAGGTTTGTCACTGTTCTCAATTCTAGCAATTTCGCGTGCAGTGAACGAACCATTCGCCTCTATGAAATAACGAACAGATACTTTGTCACCAATTTTAAGGTGATTGTCAATTCGACTGTCACTGACGAGAAAAATGACCTCGCCACTTATGATCCAATAATTCACCCTGATCTCGTCCAGCGTACCATTTATTGAAAACTCCACGGTATTTTCGGCTGTAGAATATTTATTTGGTCTCGGAGTGATCGATGGTAATTGGGAATTTGTAGACGTTATTATTGGATGCATCTCGCGTAGGACCGCTAGAGCGAGTAAGCCTTTGTCCTCTGACCGGATTAATATCGTTACCTCATCCCCGACTTGAAGCCCAGCATCGACCTGTGTTTTGGAAGTAACAAAAAGTGTGGTGCCTGATATTTGCCAATAACGAGCGCTGATTTCTTCCACAATTCCGATATATTGATACTCCCGGAGGTGTATCTCATCAGCAATAACCCATCCATCCATACTTGTCTTGCCTTCAATTTCCACCTTCATCCCAGGTTCCAACGCATTTATCCCCTCTGTTCCAGAAATGATTATGGTGTCAGGCAGGAGGGCGACGGGAATTCCACTTACGATCCAACGAGTATCGCTCATCGATACGATGATGCCTTCATAACTGATCTGTTGTTCGCGTGCTAATCTGAGCAGTTTACTAACCTCATCTACACGCTGTTTACTATAAGAATCTTCATATTCATGTCTGACTTCACCACTAGGCGCGAAGTATACCCTGATATCCTCAACCGCCCGTTTAACCGGGTATAAGGAATCCCCCGGTAGAGATTTAGCAGATGTAATCAACATACCTCCGGAAAATAGGATACATAAAAAAGCAATTCCAATAGATAAAATCAATCTACCGGCAACCGGGCGTAAGAAAAGGAGGGATTGCGAGACTTGTTTGACTGGTTTTGTTAGCCAACCAAATGTGGCATTATTTCTCCCGCTTACCTTTTCGGATGATAATCTCATTGCTTGCGATATTACTTTTATCCGGTTTTGATCCATTGATTCGGCAGGGATGTTCTCTACCCAAAGGCTCTTTACATCGTCAGCAGTCTTTAGAAGCTCGCGTATTTGAGGCGCAAATTCAGGAAAATTCATTAGGCAATCTTCCAATGAATCCCCTGCTTCCATTGATTTTATACATTTTTCGAGCGAATCAATAAGCCTGCTATTCATCATATATCGCTGCCAATATTCTTTCTTAATGAGACTAATGCACGATACTGTAAGGCTTTAATTGTATTTGCATTCTTTCCCATTAATTTTGCTGTTTCTTCCAATGAAAACCTATTTCCAAATCGTAAGGTAATGACAAGTTTTTGTGCATCGGTTAGTTTTTCTAAAGCTAAACGGATTAATCGTTTTTGTTCAGCCTGGTCTGATAGAACCACCGGGTCTTCTGGCGATAAGAATAAATCCCTGGAATTCTCATGGATCTCTGATGGGTCGTCGATTGGGCGGTTATATAATCTCCGAAAATGATCATTAACGATATTAGCAGTCGTTCGTAATAACCATCCACGTAAATTGGTTACCGGTCCTCGACTATTATGGACTGCTTCGAGAAGGCGGACAAAAACTTCTCCTGCGATATCTTCAGCTGTACATTCATCACCTACTCGAAAACGAGCGAAGCGATAGATATCAGGGTAATACCGGTCATGAATCGCAGTGATTACTATAGGATCGAGCGATGTTAAGCCGTCTAATTCGGAATAAGTATCTGTCATAAGCAGCTGGTACACTCTAAGCGCATGGAACCCAATTTTATTATATGTACCGAGGCTTTGACAATACAACATCTTCTTCCTTCCAACTTAAATGTCGGAATTCCCCTGAAAAAGTTACGCCTGGTAAGTAATAATTCTGTATACAAATGATAATTACTTCTCTCCATGTAAGGATTATTTATTTTAGGAATTTTCAGGGTAGTGAACTAGAGAAGAAGATTATACATGCAATTAATGTTCGAAGATTGCGATATATTTATTAAAAGAACCTTCTGGTTGAGTTACTTAATGAAGTAACGTTGCATAATATATCGCAGCAACTACATGGGTAAATGCAGCTGTAAATAACACCATTCCAATTGGTATATGGATCGCATGCCATAATCCAAGTAACCGCCTGGTTAGAACAATCGATACCAGTTGCCGGCGGAGATTTCGCTCTTGTTTTAACAGCTCATTGAGTTGTTTCGCTTGTTCACGAGCCTCTCGATCCATCTGGCTGCTTTCTCGCCACCATTTTAACCTGGCATTCCACTCTTCAAAAGCACGTCCAAATACAAGCCTCGTACCTTTGCTGACTGAAGCTGTTGACAGCCGATTGGATATCGTTCGATATAATTCTGGTCGCGCCGCCAACCAGGTCTGGAGTTCACCGTCGACAACACGAATTTGTCGTTCCAATTCATATGCCTCTATCTCAATACCATCCACATTCCGAGGAACAGAAGTGTAAATATACCGACCTAAAAAACCACTTACAACAATAATCACAGTCAATAATGTCACCATCCCAGCCAAACCATTATATTTCCAAGAGGTATGCAATAAAACCAAGTAAGGTCCAACTAATCCCGTAAATATGTGGAACTGAAGCCAGTTTGACATTCTCCCCCACCGGGCACTCCGGCTGCGCTTCCGCAGTGTATAGAGAGTCTCAGTCATCAACATCAAGATAAAGCCAATAATTCCGATCCCATGCCCAAACAAGTCGCTTGCTCCTGGAATTGCTCCAAATGTAATGACTACGAACAGATAGATTAACGATATGGAAATTATGGCAATGAACGATAACCACAACTCACGATTTGATTGTTGCATGCTCTTTTCTTCCATGGACTGGCGAAATCTCGATCCAAAAATCGGCGATGACGTCCATAATTGAAAGACTGGGATTTAATATCCTTTCACGGATGGGAGAAATATCGGTCTTTTCGATGATGATATGATGAATTGCGCGGGAGAGGGTTTGATCCCCCATTAGTAGTGCTCCAACAAAATGATTTTCGCTCACTAATACCCTCAAGCGATTAACATTAAAATTTGCTTGTGCTGCGATGGCATCGGGCATTTGCCGCCAACTTTCGCTATCACCCCTGACGATGCCCACTACATCAGTATCCTCTTCACGACCACCTAATGTTCCAATAATAGTAGTTGTCAAACCCGCCAATCGGGTGACATTGAATGCTGCGCCTTTATAATATGGCATTTTCTTGCCAGCCATATTAAGACCAGCAATATAACCCTGTCTGCGTGCCGGACCCCACAGCGAATCCAAAATAGCCTTACCAACCGTTGGATCATAAACCTGGGCTACATCGCCGGCAGCATATATATCTGGGATGTTTGTATTTAAAAACTCGTCTACAGAAATTCCCCGATCGATCATAATCCCTGTATCGTCTGCAATGCCTTTTCGAGGTTGGATGCCGATTGCTATTCCCACGATATCGCAATTAATTTTATTACCATCGGTGGTTAATACACCGGTCACTCGTCCTCGTTTGCCTAATATCTCTGCTAACTCTGTTTGATAATGAATCTGTATTCCCTCCTCCTTAAGTCGGTGTTCAACAATATGGGATTCAGTTTCATCAAGCAAATTTGACCAATAGCGATCACCCCTTAAAAAATAATGGACGTTTAAACCGCGGGAGCGAAAGCCTTCCACGAGTTCGAGGGCGGTGATTCCACCACCGACAATCACGGCAGTGCGTCTCCGGTGAGCGAATTTCAATATACGGCGGGCATCCTCAATATTATCGAGCTTGACCACGCCTTCTAATTCATTCCCTGGAACTTTAGCTTCCGTCGCTCTTGCACCAGTTGCAATCAATAAACGGTTGTAAAACAAGGATTGTCCATTTTGGAGTTCGACTCGGTGTTCATTGGGAATTATTCGTTTTGCTTGAGCATTGATATGTTGAACTTTCAACCGTTTGAAATCAGTTTCCTTGAATGGATATAGACAATCCTCAGTTATCTCACCTGTCAAGTAGTACGCAAGGCCAGGACGGGAATAATATCCTGCAGATTCTTCACAAACTTGTGTTATCTCACCGGTTGGGTCGTGGCTGCGGATTGCCTCAATCGCTGAGACACCGGCCGCACCTGCCCCGATAATCAAGTACTTAGTCATATTCTTATTTAGGTGTTCCTTCGTTCTCGTTATTATCATGTGTGGATTCAAATGATTCGGAAAATAATCCTGATCGCTCGAATCTCAACACACCCCTGGGGCAACGTGCCACACATTCACCGCATGTCAAACAATGGCTATCATTGATCGGCTCTCCCAACCAGGCATGGCGCCTGACATCAATTCCGATTGGACAATGATAGGCGCAGATGCCACATTGTACACATCGAGAAAACTCAGGTACTACCAGACCTTCGACAATTACTTGTCTCCTTGTATTCTCAGCGCTAAACAAGTTACGTAAGCTCATATTATTGTATAAAATCCTTCGCCGAACTTATAACATTAATATTATGACAAGCCTGACAACTTACATCCTGTAAGATGCCATTTTTTATAAAAAGTAAACCTGCAGGATTTCCTTCTACGCTCCAGGTTTGAGTATTATGACATTCTGAGCATTGACCTGGATCATGTTCCACCGGACGATCATTTAAATGGCAGGAGATGCAATCGGTAAAACCAGCATGGTTAAATAACGCACCCGCCCATCCATCGGTGTTATGACAATCAGAACACTGCCCAGGGAAATGATCGACAGGTGCGTCGCCTGCATGACAAGATAGACAATCCGAAAGACCACTATGGTTGAACTGAGCATCCCTCCAACTACTGTTTGGATTATGGCAACTCGAACATTGCCCGGGGTAGTGACCCGCAGGGGCATCTCCAGCATGGCAGGATAGACAATCGGTAAAACCACTGTGGTTGAATTGTGCATTGTTCCAGCTGGTAGAAGGGTCATGGCAACTAGAACATTGCCCCGGGTAATGATTGGCTGGGGCATCTCCAGCATGACAGGCATAACAATCTGTGAAGCCACTATGATTGAAAGTCGCATTTACCCAGGTGCTTCCGGGATCATGGCAATTTGAACATTGTCCCGGATAATGGTTAGCGGGTGCGTCTGCTGAATGACAGGAAATGCAATCAGTTAATCCAGAATGATTAAATACTGCTCCTTGCCAGGTGGCGGTCGAATGACACCTCGAGCACTGCTCATTAAAGTGGTCAGGAGGCACATCACCAGAGTGGCAAGACCTGCAATCGATAAATCCAGTATGGTTAAATACAACCGAAGACCAATTGGAAGTATTATGACAATTCGAACATTGTCCAGGGTAATGATTCGCCGATAAGATCTCGGCATGGCAGGAACCACAATCGATAAACCCCGTATGGTTAAATAAAACCGAAGTCCAATCCATTGTATTATGGCAATTCGAACACTGTCCTGGGTAATGGTTCTCAGGTTCGATCCTGGCATGGCAGGAGATACAATCGACTGCTCGGGCCACGACATGATCAAATGTGACAATATTCCATGCCTGGAAGACATGGCACGCAGAGCATTGACCAAAATAGTGGTTCGCAGGCATAACATTCTCATGACATGACCTGCAATTGGTAGCGTAAGCGGTTTCGTGGTCGAAATGGATATCAGTCCATGAGATTGATGTATGGCAAATCCCACATTCACCATTGTAATGAGGGTTAGGTCGCTTAAGAATATGGCAAAGAAGGCAAGTTTTTGTTGTACCTATGTACTTCCCTTCCTTATGGCAACTCTTACAGATTAATAATGCATGTTTCCCCGTCAAGGGGAAAAAAGCATGTATTGCTCCAGAGCTTCCTTGTGGAAATGGGATTAACCCGCTTGCTTCGAAAATTATCGGGATAGGATTAGCTGTGTTTCCCTTATTGTCAAAGCCTGTAGTAGAAACAAGACTAAGGTCTGAATTCGATATCCCATCCGTTAGCGCCATCCGAATATAAGCAAGAACTTTGGCGTGAAATGCTTGATAAACATTTGGATCCTGTACTGGGGCGACGCTCAACTGACTGAGGATTCCATCGGTTCGCACAATTAACGAAACGAACCGTGAGTGTAACTTACTACTTACTTCTTGAGGGAGCAGCGATATTGCATGAATGGATTGATCCAGTGATTTATCCAGATATTCCAATGCAACAAGCTCATTTTGCGTTCCTATCCTGGTGCGTAGATCATAAATTCGCCTCTCCACTAAATCAAGCATATATGTCGCATTATGGATTGGGTTGGAGTAAATAACTCTCACTTGTTGCTCAACAAATAATTGGATTGGGAACAGAATATTCCCTGGATGGAGCGGGGCAAGTAACCATAAAATGAATCCGGCGCTAATCAACAACGCGAGGACTGTCCCAGTGACCAGACTGGATTTGATCAGGAAAGCTCGCATCCTATTATACCGATCTGCGTCATAGGCACCTTATTAATCCCCACCCCCCTCATGTTTTCCTCCATCTGGGTGGCATTTAACACAAGCAGCCAGTTCCTGTAAATTTATCCCTTCCTCCTGGTGTTTTTGGATCATTTCATCCGCCTGGTGTTCATGACAGTTATAACAGGTATATTCGATATAATTCGCTGCATGACATGCATCACATTGTAACTGCAAATTTTTATCCTCTAGACCATGGTTTAACGGAAATTTGTGCTGACTCAAGCTTGCCGGGCTCCACGCCTCTGCACTGTGACAAAAATCGCATTTTAATCCAAATACACCTGCATGGATCTCAGGCTCGTCATGGCATTGCGAGCACTCTACCGGGGTACCTCGATACACATTATCGGCATGGCAATCAGAACATTGTATCACTGCATGTTTTCCCGCTAGCGGAAAGAAATTCGCGTGATCAAAATTACTCAAACGATCAACTCCATCATGACATACCATACAATCAGACCCGAAGAGCTGCAAGTGATCAGCCATAAACACCTGATCTTTTTCCGCATGACAATCGATGCAGGTCTGCCTATCCAAAGTCGTTAAATCAGTGAGGTGGCATTTTGAGCAAGTGATCACCTGATTTGTGTAATCCGCTTTATGCAATGCCAGGCTAAAGCCGGTTGTATCAAGATGTGAAAAGGATTGATTATCGAAATTAGCTGGAGACCAAGCATCTGTACTATGGCAGGTGTCGCACGTTTGGTCAAAAAAACCTTGATGAATGCTTGGCTCTGTATGGCAATCCTTACAGTCTGCAGGTGTATCTAAAAGGCTTTCAGATTTATGGCAGTCCGTGCACTTGATCACAGTATGTTTTGCTTCCAATGGAAATCCTGTTTGGCTATGATCAAAGCTCTGCATCCTATCCAATCCATCATGGCAGCCGAGACAATTTGAACCAAAATCTCGGTTATGAGTTTCCATAAAATTATTAGCATGACTACCATGGCAATCTATACAGGTTTGATTTTCAAATATACTAAACTCATCATTTTTGTGACAGGCGGTACACTGCATGGGTGTAGTATCGTAATTTTCCTGATGCCAGTTTAAGCTGAATCCCGTCGTGGAATGATCAAATAGCTGATACGCTGCCATTGTCGGATCATAGGTACGACCACGATGTTCTGGATGACAAGAAGCGCAGACATTGATATTTGCTATCCGACTATGGACGCCTTGAACTGTCTGAATCTGCTGGTTTATCTCCACATGACAACTGATACATTTATTTGCAAGGTTGGTTTTTAATGGTTCGTGACAAAACTTGCATTGCTTTTCAAAATCCGCATGGGAAGTGAAACCATTTATAGCTACACCATCTTTGCTTATAGCTGTAACAGGGCCTGGGTTAAACGCCAGTCCACGATCAAACCAAAGCGAAAGACCCAAGCCAACAAAAAGTAGGATGGTTAATAGAAAGCCGAGCAGGGACCCAATCGGGTTCAAGCGTTTCATATTATTTATCTGTCGTAATAATAGCTATAAAATAACCTATTTAAGATTAATATCAGTATAGCATAATGTGAGCATCGACTAGTCAGAGGAATGCCTAAATAGGAATTGGACTATTTAATTATTAAATATATTTGACTTTTCGAACCGTAAAACCCCACGTGGGCATCTTTCAACACATTCACCGCATGTCAGACACCGGCTATCCTTAATCGGTACACCAAACCATGCATGACGCCGGATATCGATCCCAATTGGACAATGGAATGAACATAGTCCGCACTGAACACATCGCGTTGAATCTGGTACCACCTGCCCCTGCACGATCACTTGACTTCGGGTGCTTGCAGCTGAAATCCAATCTTTCAAGCTCATAAGATTAATGGTTTTCCTGTGGAGATATCATTGCTGTGATGGGGTTATGACATGTCGAACAGTTCACATCCAATAATATTCCATCCTGAATAATGATTGGGGCTTTATCTCCCCAATGGTTGACATCATGACACTCCGAGCATTGTCCTTGATCATGCTCTCCGGGTCGGTCTTTGAGATGGCAAGATATGCAATCTGGAAATCCACTATGATTGAAGTTAGGATTAGACCAGCTGTCAGAACTATGGCAGGTGGAGCATTGATACGGATAGTGCTCAGGAGGTGCATCGCCAGAATGGCAGGATTCACAATCCGTGTAGCCATCATGGTTGAAGCTTGCTCCTTCCCATCCATCGGTGTTATGGCAATTCGAGCATTGACCCGGGAAGTGATTGCCTGGTGCATCTCCGGAATGGCAGGAAATACAATCCGTATATCCACTGTGATCAAAGATAACTCCAGGCCATCCATTGGTGTCGTGACAATTGGAACATTGCCCTGGATAGTGATTGGGTGGAGAGTCACCTGAGTGGCATGAAATACAATCGGTATATCCGTTATGGTTAAATATTGCACCGTCCCAACCATTATTATTGTGGCAGTTTGAACATTGACCAGGATAATGGTTA